>JADMIO011631479.1_pt1 | contig 138689 bp, 109 predicted proteins | sample 8958161 | NCBI WGS metagenome assembly JADMIO01 (sample SAMN16585339, study PRJNA669376) | soil metagenome | isolation source: Crop rotation soil | place: USA: Cullars Rotation, Alabama | collected 2011
CGCGACAACTTGTCCACGTGGAATTCTAAGCTTAGGATCCCAATGTGCTGGAAAGCGATGAGCGAGGTGGCGGGGAAGGGCGAGGTCGGGATCGAGATCCGGATTCCGGCGCTGACGGTCGCGGCCGGCGCTCTGCTGCTTTCGTTATCGACGATGGTGCCTGGGTCGAGCAAGCCGCAGACTGTCGAGGACCTGACGGTGAGCGATGAGCTGGGCACGGTGTCGCTGGACGCGAAGAACATGGCGGCATCCGGCAGTGGAGCTCGACGCGAGCGGTCAGGGGCGAAGTGACGGTGCCGGGGAGAACGCGCCGATGACGCAGGGCGGTTTACAAGGCAAACCGGTGTTCTACGGCATGGGCGTGCTCTTCATCAAAGGCGAGATCAAGGCGCTTCAGGAGACCATCTTCTGGGTGTTTCCGAATGCCGATGGCAAGCCTCCCGCGCCAAGGCCGGCGGAACGGTCGGTGCGGGCGGGCGGGAAATCCGGCGAGCGGGTACGACGGCATCGTGGCGAATACGGAGTTCGACGGCTCCCAGGCGGAGACGGTCCGCCTCTATCCCCTGGATGTCGGCAACACCTACGAACTGTCGCGGAGCGGTGTGCCACACCTGGCGGACGCGGCCAACGCCCGTCGCATTCCGGAGGCTCTGCAAAGAGATTCGGCGCAGTTCGGACCAGGATCACATACGATTCCTGACGGGGAGTTATTCGAAGGTGAGAGTTCTCACCAAACCGCGGACACCGTTGAGAGCAGGCGCCGGCGGGTCGTACTCCAGGCGGACCGGCGGCGCTGGAGTCTGGGGCCCGCATTTCAATTCGACCGGTGCGCCGTTGGCGGAGGCGATGACGATCTTCGAAGGATCCTCGATCAGGAAGAGGGAGCGCCCCGCGGAGGTCTCGAGCGCCATACGCGCCTGCGGGCCGAGGCACTGCAGCTCGACGAAGCGGCCGGAGATCGACGGGCGGCTGGGCGGAAGCTCCTCGGGCGGCGCTGTGGTTTCGGATTGGGCGCGCCGGAGCTGAGGCCTGCTTCCTTCGGTGATTTCTGGCGGCGCCTGCGGGAGGTCGACCCGGCGAGTGGCCACCATGGCCAAAAGCTTATCGGCATCTTCGCGCTGCTCGTCGGTCTTTGCCACGGCCTTAAAGCGCTCGGCAGTGGAGCGGGCGCTCTTGGCGTCGTTATTACGGAGGTGGGCGTAGACGGCGGCGCGGAAGTAGCGCGGCGCCAGCTCGGGCGTGACCGTGCGCAGGGCCTGTAAGACCTGCAGGGCGGCTTGAGGCTGGTTGTCGCGAAGCTGGTTTTCGGCGAGTTCGACCCGGACGTCGACGCGGTCCGGGTTCTTGGTGAGCAACTCGAACAGGATGCGGATGGCTTCCTTCTGATCGGTTCTCTCCAGCAGGCGCCCGTAATCCCACAACAGCGTCTCGTCGCGATCCCCGAGAGCGAAGGCCTTGGCGAAGTGTTTTAGCGCCTCTTCGCGGCTGCTTTTTCGCCACTCGAGATAGCCGATTTTGCGGTACGGCTCCGCGCGTTGCGGGTCCTGCTGGATCAACTGCTCGAGCGCCGCGCGATAGGCCTGCTCCTTGCCGGGCCGATTGTTCAACTCGGTCAGAACGAGATTCGTGTCGAAAGCAGACAGCGGCTCGACCGGCAGGTCGCCGGACGACTTCTCGAGTTCGGCGCCGATTAGTACGCCTTGGAACGTGCTGCCGTGAAGGTAGGCCTGGAGGTCGTGCTCCACCTGCGGGATGGTGCGGCCGTAGACTTCCATGAGGGCTTCGGAAGAGTCTTTGCCCGAGTCGATAGCCCGCAGGAGCTGGCCGAATTTGGCGCGATACTCGGCGCGGAAGTACAGCATGTGAGTCAGTGCCCATCCCTCGTTGTAGAGACTGCCGGCTTTATCCTTCTCGTTGTAGTAGGGCGAGTTGCGATCGGCGTTGAGGATAGTGGCGAGCGGCACCCACTTGCCCTCGAGCATGGCGTGGTAGCGGCCCTGAATGAGGTCGCCCACGAGGATCTTGTCGCCCATGGGTTTGAGAGTGGAGTAGAGTTCGGCGAGGCCTTCGTTGAGCCACGGCGGGAATCTCAGGCCGGAGTGGCGCACCAGCAAGTGCACATACTCGTGGACCGCGGTGGGGAATGTATCGGCGCCGGCGTGACTCATGACGATGTAGTCGTGATCGGGCGCCTGGTGATAGTAAGCGTAGGCGAATTCGTTAAGCCGGTACGGCTCGTACTCTTTGGTAGAGCCGAAGGCGACGATGCGGACCGTGGATGCCTTGGCCGGGGCGCCGCCCAACGCCTGGAGGAAGAAGCCGCGGACCTGTTCAAATTCACGGAGGGTATCGCGGACAGCGCGCTGGCCTGCGCTGCTGTAGATCTCGAAGTTGGGAGTCTGGGCGCGGACCCAATGTGGATCGGCAGCCTGTGAGCAGGTTGCGATTGTGAGTAGGAGAGTCACTCTGGCTTTGCGAAATCCGGCCATATGGGGATGCTAGCGTATTTCACATTTCTTGGGTGACATGCACGGCTGCGGGGGTTTGTCCGTCCTTCTCTATGGGATGAGGCCGGCTGCGCCGTTCGTCGCAATTCTATCCGCGGTTATTATCTTTGTTGTCACGTTCATACCGGCACCCAACGACGTCCGGAGACGGCGGCAGGCGAGCGCGAACCTCGAAATCGAGAATCTAATGGCCGCATTGGAGCAGTACCGGCGCGATTGCGGGCGGTACCCAACGGCGGAGGAGGGCTTACGCGCATTGGTGGACCGGCCGGAGGCCAGAGGTTGGCAGGGTCCGTATGTGAAGGCTGCAAGCCTTTGGGACACGTGGAAGAGGCCGTTCGTCTACCGGCCAGGAGAGCCGCCGGAGGTGGTGTCTTACGGAGTCGATGGCAAACCGGGCGGCCAGTCCTTCGATGCCGATATTACGAGTCGGAGACTCTGGCGTCTGGCTGCGCCGACGCCCTCGGAGGTGATGTTCCGAGTGGTGTTGACGGGCGTGTGGCTGGCGGGGTGGGTTGGACTGACTTGGGCCGGGCTGTACCCATATTGGGGGAAGCTCAGGCGATGGAAAACTCGAGTGTGTTAGCGTCCGGCATCATCTCGCCGTGTTCGATCTCATCGGCGATGACGCGCCGGGCCAGCACCTTCACCTTGAGGGTGGACTCCTCCGCTGATGCGCCGTAGACCGTGACTCCTGGTAGTTCGGGAACATCGCCGATCCAGCGGCCATCGGTCTCGCGCAGCAGCCGGCTTGTCAGCTTCATCAGCGTGATTGTCCTCGCCCTACAGCGCGGTGTGGCAGTAGCCGCAACCCGCTTCGTTGTGGCTGGACTTGGGAGCCGGACGGGCGCTGGCAGGTAGGTGCGCGGCGACGGTCTCGGGGGCGGTCCAGTAATGGACGCGGACGGGATCGGTGCAGCTCATGGCGACTTCCTGCTGCGGGACGGGCAGGAGGACGGCGGCGCGGGCTTCGGAGTGGCCGGAGACCAGCCAGAGCATGGTGGCGCCGATGGCGAGCGTGAGGAGCGCGGCGACCGGCCAGGCCGTCCATGACTGCGACGGGCGGCGAGGCATCTCTACCGGCTGGGCGGCGGCGATCTGAATGCGGTCCCAAAGTTCATCCGGGGCTTTGGCGGGGCGCAATTCCTCCGCAAGTTCGAGTTCCAGCCAGTCACGCATGTGCATCCTTCCTCCTTCCGGCGAGCTTTGCCAACCGGCGTTCCAATTCCTTATGAGCTCGATTCAACCGTGAGGCCACGGTGCCGGGAGAACAGGCCAGCACTTCGGCAATCTCGGCGTACGACAGTCCTTCGGTGTAGCGCAGCACGATGGCGATACGAAGGTCTGGCGTCAGCCGGTCCACGGCCGTGCGGATCCGATCGCTCATTTCCGATTCCAACATGGCTGCCAGGCTGTCGCCAGACGATCGCAGGCTGCCGATCAGCTCTTCGGCAATCGGAATCAGCCGCCCGTGTTTCCGTTTATGGTCGAGGCAGCTATTGACCACCATGCGATACACCCACGTCTCGAAGCTCGAGTCTCCGCGGAAGTTGCGGATGGAAGAGAAGAGCTTGAGGAACGTGTCCTGCGCGATATCCATCGCCACGGCCGAATCGCCGGAATAGCGCAGCGCGATGGAGTACACCTTGTCCCTATAGGTCTCGAACAGCTCACGGAAGGCGTCGCGTTCTCCGCGTTGACAGGCCGCGACGAGTTCCCTCTCCGATCCCTCGAGCACCATTTTGGGGTTCGCTGCTTCCACTAGGACGATTATCCCCCACTATTTCTTCGGATTATTTAGCGATTTTCCCGCCGGAGCCGAGCTGGCGCATCATCTTGCCCCAGAGGGCCTGCGCCAGCTCCTCTTCGTCATCCTGGTCCACGGGCACTACCTCGATGTGCAGACCGGCCATTTCGTCGCTGCTGCCGGGGCCGAGCATGACGCGGCGGGGCGGATGGTTGGGGTTGCGCGGGTTGCCGGCGGAATTGTTGTAGGTGAATTCCATTTCGACGCGGGTGCCCTCAGGGAGGCGCACGGGCTTGTCGAAGAAGTACTGCTGCTGCCAGTCGAAGTTCCAGTGGGCGATGTGGATCAGAGTTTTGCGTGAGCCACCGGGGAGGATGGCGTAGCCCAGCATCTCCTTGCAGATGTAGTGGGCGTGCGGGTTGATGGCGATGGCATCGACGTCCACCGGAATGGTGAAGTGGTCGGTGACCTTGTAGGCGCGGTCGCCGGGCGGAATATCGATCTGGCTCGAGCCGAGGGGGATGTCGCTGGCGCGGCGGACGGGCTTCTGCGGGGTGAAGTAGAGGGCGATACGGGTGCGATCCTGCTCTGGCTTGCCGGTGGGGTGGTAGTGAACCTGGAGGACGAGGTCGGCGCCACCGTGGAGAAGGTCGGGAATGCCGGCGGCTTTGATGGAGGGCACGGCGCCGGGCGTCCAGCCGCCGAGGCCGCGGGCGGGGAGGAAGCCGGGGGTGCCGAAGCAGGAGTAGCCGGAGCCTGTGTCGCGCTTGCGGGCGGTGCCGGAGAGGTCCTGAAAGAGCAGGGCGTGGTGGACCACGAGCGGATTGCCGGGGCGGGTGTCGAGAGCGCGGACCCAGTGGTCGGGGCCGGGGGAGGTGGGGAGGACGAAGCAGCGGTACTGGTCGGGGCCTTCGGCGGCGACATCGTAAGGTGCGCGCATCTGGACTTCGAGATCGGGCTTGCCGAGCTGCCAGCCATCCGGGAAGCGGGGAGGGGCGGGAGCTTCAGCGGGATTGCCGGCGGGGGCGCCGTCGCGGGCCCAGCGGGCGAGAGTGGCCAGTTCCTGTTCGGTGAGGCGGCGCTCCCCCTGGAAGTGGGGCTGGGCGGGAAGCCAGGGCGGCATGTACCGGCTGGCGGTGACGGTGGCGATGAGGCGGGCTCGCTTGTTGGCGTCCTGGTAAGTGATCAGGCTGAAGGGCGCCACGCCGCCGGGATGGTGGCAGGAGGCGCACTGGCGGTAAAGAATGGGGGCGACGTCGTGGTAAAAAGTCGGGGTGGTGGAAGCTGCCCAGAAGCTCGCCAACAGACCCAGGAGGTGCACGTTTCTATTGTCGGACAAATTAACGTACGACTAATGAACGCGACGTTCGTCTAAAAGTGGGGTTCAATATAGAAATATGAAACTCGCTTCTGGGATGGTCTTACTGGGTCTTGTTTCGGTCCTTCCGGTATGCGCTCAGTTTTCCGGGCGTGTCACTGGGTCGGTAGTGGATGGCACCGGCGCCGCGGTTCCGGGCGCCACCGTTAACCTCCTGATCGGCGGCGGTGAGAAGCCGGTGCTCTCGGTTAAGACCACGGGCGAGGGTCTATACAACTTTATCGGCGTGCGGCCGGCGGATTACGACCTGGCGGTGGAGGCGAAGGGCTTCCTCAAGGCGTCGATCCGCAACATCATGGTGGATGCGGCGCGCGAGACCAGCGTGCCGACGATCAAGCTTCAACTGCCGACGGTGAGCCAGACGATCGACGTGTCGGCGGAAGTGACTGGGGTGGAGGTCTCGAACGCGGAGATCTCGGGCACGATTTCGGCGGAGGAGATCGCCAACCTGCCCATTCTCGACCGCGATGTGCTGGCGGTGCTGCAGACGCAGCCCGGGGTGGCGTACAACGGCAACTCGACCACGGTGATCAACGGCCTGCGGACGTCGTATTCGACGGTGACGCTGGACGGCATCAACATTCAGGACAACTACATTCGCGATAACGCGCTGGATTATTCGCCGAATAAGCTGCTGATGGGGCAGGTGCGGCAGATGACGGTGGTGACCTCGAACGGCAATGCGGCGCTGTTCGGAGGCGCGACAGAGACGGCATTGTCCACGCCTTCGGGCACGAACCAGCTGCACGGCGAGGCGTTCTGGTACAACCGCAACAACTACTTTTCGGCCAACGACTGGTTCAACAACCAGTCTGGGGTGCCGCGAACGTTTTTGAATCAGAACCAGATGGGCGGATCGCTGGGCGGGCCCATCAAGCGAGACCGGCTGTTCTACTTCTTTAACTATGAATCGGTGCGGTCGCACCAGCAGATTCCAGCGGTGACGCAGATTCTGACGGCGCCGGCGCGCACGGGACTGTTCTCTTATCTCGACACCGGCGGCGGGCTGCACCAGGTGAACCTGCTGACGCTGAGGAACATCTCGATCGACCCGGCGATCCAGAACCTGCTTACCCAGGTGCCGGCGGCGAGTTTGATCAACAGCAACGTGGTGGGCGATGGGTTGAACACGGCGGGCTACCGGTTCAACCAGCGCGACAACGAGACGCGCGACAACGTCACCGGCAAGCTGGACTACAACATCAGCACGCGTCATGCGGTGAGCGGCTCGTATCTCTGGAACCGGGACAACTCCGACCGGCCGGACGCGGAGAATGACTACTCGGCGATTCCCAAGGTGTACAACCCGACGCACGCGCACTTCCTGGCAACGTCGTGGCGGTGGACGCCCTCCGCCCGGCTGACCAATGAGGTACGCGCCGGGTTCAACATGACGTACGGCTATTTCTTCAGCAACCAGGATTTCGGCAAGTACGTGTTGACGGGAATGCTGTTCTCCAACCCGGTGAACGAGTTCCGGCCGCAGGGTCGGAACACCAATACGTTCGCGCTGTCAGACGACGCGGCGTACCAGCGCGGGCGGCACTACCTGCAGTTCGGCTTCAAGGGGCAGAACATCCGGGTGCGGTCGTACGATGCCAACGGCGTGGTGCCATCGTTCGGGTTGGCGATGGGGTCGGGGCAGCGGGCGTTGACGCGGGCCAACCTGCCGGGCGTGACCAATACCGACCTGGCGAATGCCAATGCGCTGCTGGCGACCCTGGGCGGCTACGTGGACAACTACAGCCAGACGGTCAACGTCTCCAGCCGGACTTCGGGCTTCGTGACGGGCGCGCCGTTCGTGCGGCATTTCCGGGTGAACGATTACGACCTGTACGTGCAGGACAAGTGGAAGATCGCGCCGCGGCTGACGCTGACGCTGGGCTTGAAGTGGCAACTGCCGGGCGTGGCGGACGAGCGCGATTCGCTGGAACTGCTGCCGGTGATGACGGGGACGGCGGTGAACACGCTGCTGTCGGATGCGAAGCTGGATTTCGCAGGAAAGTCGGCGGGGCGGCCGTGGTACAACCGGCGCTGGAAGGACTTCGCGCCGAACCTCGGCTTTGCCTGGGACGTGTTCGGCAACGGGAAGACGGCTCTGCGCGGCGGGTACTCGATCCATTATGTGAATGACCAGGAGCTGATCGCGCCGGAGAATATGCTGGAGGCGAATGGCGGACTGCAGGGCTTTCTGGCGGATTCGGGGTTCTCGGGACGCGTGTCTACCGGACTGCCGGAGATCACGGTGCCGACCTTCCACGTGCCGCTGAAGGTTTCGGACAACTACGCGCTCGACCCGTTCAGCGTGGTGGCGACGATCGACCCGAATCTCAACCGGCCTTACGTGCAGCAGTACTCCCTCGGTATTCAACACGATTTCAAAGGCACGGTTTTGGAAGCGCGGTATGTGGGCAACCACGTGGTGGGCGCTTACCGCGCGTTCGACTTCAACCAGGTGAATATTCAGCAGGGCGGATTCCTGGACGATTTCAAGAAGGCGCGGAACAACGGTTTCCTGGCGGAGGCCCGCAACGGGGTTTTCAATCCGGCGTACAACGCGAACATTCCGGGCAGCCAGCCCTTGACGGTGTTTCCGAAACTGGCGAGCGGCGGGCTGCTGACGAACGGCACGGTGCAGTTCTACCTGGAGACGGGAGAGGCGGCGGAACTGGCCACGCTGTACCAGACCAACGGGCTGAACGGGTCGATCAACTTCTTCGCGAATCCGAATGCGCTGGCGGCGGACATGCTGACCAACTACTCGAGCTCGAGCTACAACTCGCTGCAGTTGTCGGCGCGGCACCGGCTGCGCTCGGGGCTGAGCCTGGATGCGAATTACACCTTCTCGAAAGTGCTGAGCGATGGCGATGGCGATCTGCAGACGCGCTTTCAGGCGTTCCTGGATTTCAACAATCCGGGGCTGGAGCGGTCGCGCGCCAACTTCGATTTAAACCACATGATCAAAGCCGATGGATTCTACGAGCTGCCTTTCGGCAAGGGCAAGCTGGGCGTGCGGCGGCTGAATCGCGTGATCGGCGGGTGGATTCTGGGCGGCACGATGGTGTGGCAGTCGGGAGCGCCATTCTCGATTTTGTCGAGCCGCGGCACCCTGAACCGCGAAGCGCGGTCGTACTACAACACGGCGGTGACGAGTCTGAATCAGTCGCAACTGAACGGCGTGGTGAAGTTCCAGATGACGGGCAACGGGCCGATGATCGTTTCGACCGCGGCGATCAATCCGGCGGACGGCACAGGGGTCAATACCGACGGCCAGCCGGGGTTCGCGGGACAGGTGTTCTCGAATCCCGATCCGGGCAACCTCGGGACGCTGCAGCGGCGGTACTTCTCGGGGCCGTGGACTTTCAACACGGATTTCAGCCTGATGAAGAACTTCGCGATCACCGAGCACAAGCAGATTCAACTGCGAATGGAGGCGTTCAATGTGCTCAACCACGCCACCTTCTGGTCGGGCGATCAGTTCATCAACGACCCCAACTTCGGAGTGATCAGCTCGACGTTCTTCGCGCCGCGGATCATGCAGTTCGCGGCGACGTTCAAGTTCTGAGGAAAGCGATGAAGATGGACGAGTTTCAGGCGCAGGCCGCCTCCGCCAAGGTGTATGACCTGGCGCAGCCGTATTTCGTGGGGATGCCGCATCATCCGGCGCATCCGCCATTCCTGTTCAGCCTGGTGAAATCGCACGGGGAATATGTGGGGCCGGGCGGGGTGAGCTCGGCTTCGGACGCGATCGCGCTGGGCAGCCACGTGGGTACGCATATCGACGCGCTATGCCACTTCTCGTGCGGCGGCAAGCTGTACGAGGGCGCGGACGCGGCGGCGGTGCAGTCGTACCAGAACGGGCTCAGCAAGTTTTCGATCGACACCATTCCGCCGATTTTGCGGCGGGGGGTGCTGCTGGATATCGCGGGGCTGGAAGGCAAGGCCGATCTGGCGGCGGACTTCGAGATCACGCCGGCGCATCTCGACCGGGCGGTGGCGCAGCAAGGCGTGGAGGTGCGGGCGGGCGACGTGGTGCTGCTGCGGACCGGCTGGGCGAACTACTTCGAGAATCCGGCGAAGTTCATCTCGCAGGTGCACGGGCCGGGTCCAGGCATCGAAGGGGCCCGGTGGCTGAGCGCGCGCGGAGTCTACGCGGGCGGGTCGGACACGGTGGCGTTCGAGCGCGTGCCCGACGCGGGGATGCCGGTGCACGTGCATTTGCTGGTGGAGAACGGCATCCACATCATCGAGTGCCTCAACCTGGAGGAGTTGGCGGCGGCGAAGGCATACGAATTTCTGTTCGTGGCGCTGCCGCTGAAGTTGCGCGGGGCGACGGCTTCGCCGATTCGTCCGGTGGCCCTGGTGACGGGTTGATCACTCGCGCAGGGCGATCACCGGATCGATGCGCATGGCGCGGCGGGCCGGGAAGTAGCCGCGGCGGCGACGACGATTAGTAGCAGCGCCGCTACTCCAATAACGATGAAAGGCTCGGCGGGGCGCACTCCGTAGATGAAGCCCGAGAGCAGGCGCGAGGCGGCGAGGGTGGCGGCGAGTCCGGCAGCCACGCCCGCGAGGCCTAGCAGCAGCGTCTCCCTGGTGACCATGGTGAGGACCGCGAGCGGGTGGGCGCCGAGGGCCATGCGGATGCCGATCTCACTGGTTCGCCTGGCCACCGAGGAAGCCACCACGGCGAAAATGCCGACTGCGGCGAGCAGCAGCGCGCACGCCGCGAAGATCGCCAGCAGCAGCATGTTGAGGCGCCGGCCTTCGAGCGAGCGGGCGATCCATTCATCCATCATGCGGACGTCGGCCACGGGGAGATCGCGGTCCATGCGGGCGACGGCGGCGCGGATGGCGGCGGGGATCGCTGGGGTGGGCGGTCCGGCGAGGCGCAGGACGAGCACCATGTAGCGTCCGTTGACCGCAGCCTGGTCTTGCTCGGGGAGTTGGCGGGTGAGCACGTAGATCTGCGGTCGGGGTTCCTCTTCGGGCTTGTACTGGCGCACGTCCTTCACCACACCAACGATCGTGAACGAGATACCGTCGATCTCGATTCGCTTGCCGGGGGCATCGCCCCAGAAGCGGCGCTCGGCCGACTGGCTGACGACGAGCACGGGCGGTGTTCCGGCGCGGTCGTTGTCGGCGAAGTACCGGCCGCGGAGCAGGGGAATGCGCATGGCCTGCAGGTACGCGGGGGAGACGGCGGCATAATCGGCAGAGACTTCCCTGCCCTCGATCTCGAAGTTCACCTTGCCGGCGAGATGGCCGAGTGGGAGAGTGGAGACGGTGCCGGCGGAGACTACTCCAGGTAGGGCGGAGGCCTGGCGGAGGAGCTCCTCGCGGAACGCCTCGACACGCTGGCCGGTGTTGTAGCGGCCTCGCGTGAGTTCCACTTTCATGGTGAGGAGACGGTCGCGGTCGAAACCGAAATCCACGATGGAGGCGCGGCGGAAGCTCTCCATGAGCAGTCCGGCGGCTGCGAGGAGCACAAGCGAGAGAGCCACCTCGGCGGCCACCAGGAAGCGGGCGGAGCGTGGGCGGGGGGCGGCGCGCGAAATGACGAGACTCTGCCGGCGGACCGCGTGCCAGGCGGGAGCCAGTCCGAAGACGAAGCCGGTGAGCAGCGAAATGGCCGTGGTGAACGCGAGGACCACGCCATCGATGCGGATGGATTGCACGCGCGGCATGTTCGCCGGCATGAGCGCTTTGAGGGCGGGCAGCGAGAGATAGGCCAGCCCCACTCCGGCAGCGCCGCCGGCCAGCGCCAGCAGGCAGGTCTCGGTGAGGAGTTGACGGACCAGGCGGCTGCCGGAGACTCCGAGGGCGCGGCGCACGGCGAACTCGCGGTCGCGGCCCGCGGCACGCGTCACGAGCAGGTTGGCGACGTTGACGCAGGCGATCAGCAGGACGAAGGCTGCCGCGCCCATGAGCAGCAGCAACGTGGGCCGGGCCGCGGTGAAGGCACGGGTCTCATTGAGAGGCGTCACCTGGACACCCAAACCGCCGTTCTCCCTGGGATAGGCGGTGGAGAGGCGGACGACGATCTGCTGCAACTCCTGCTGGGCACGCGCGGGGCTGACCCCGGGCTTGAGCCGCGCGACAACGGAGAGCGAGCGGTAGTTGCGCGCGCCGGCGCGGTCGGCGGCGAGATGGAGGGAGCGCCATAGCGCGGGGCTCCACTCGGCGGCGGTGGTGGGGAATTCGAACCCGGGCGGCATGACGCCGACGATGGTGTGGGGCTGCCCGTCTACGGTGACGCTCTGCCCGAGCGCGGCCGGCTGTCCGCCGAAGCGGCGCATCCAGTAGCCGTGACTGAGCAGAACGGCGCGTGGTCCGGAGGCGAGGTCCTCTTCGCGCGAGAAGCCGCGGCCGAGCTGCGGAGCGACGCCGAGAGTGGGAAAGAGAGTGGAGGACACGGCGTGGGTGGTGAGTTCCTCGGCTTCGCCGCCGGCGGTGACGTTTACCTGATGATCGTAGGCATGCGTGCCGAAGGCGTCAAAGGTGGAGGACTGGGCTTTCCAATCGTCGAGATCGGGCACGGAGACGCCCCGGTCGAAGCGGTTGCCGGTGAGCTCCTTCATTTTGAGATCCATCAGGCGGTCGCGGGGTGGATACGGAACGGGAGCGAGCCAGATGGCATGGAGGGCACTGAAGATGGCGGCGTTGGCGCCGATGCCAAGCGCGAGAGTGAGAGTGGTGAGGAGGGTGAAGCCGCGACTGCGGCGTAAGGCGCGAGCGCCGTAACGGAGGTCGCGCACAGTCTCTTCGATCCAGAACCAGAGCCGGCCGGGGCTGCCGGGGTGTTGCTCCTGTCGCCGTAGCAGGGACAGCAGCCGGCGCAAGCTGTCGCCGAACCGCTGCAAGGGGACTCCTTTTTTCAGGCGGGCTGAATGACGCGCAGGATCGCCTGTGTTACCTTTTCGAACTCGGAAATCTCCGAACCCAACTGCTGTTTGCCTTCGGGCGTAAGGCGGTAAAAGCGGGCGCGCCGGTTGTTCTCCGACTGGCCCCATTCTGCCACCACCCATCCTTTGATGAGCATGCGCTGCAGGGCGGGATAGAGAGAGCCCTCTTCCACCTGCAGGACATCTTCGGAAATCTGCTGGATGTACTGGGCGATGCCGTAGCCGTGCATGGGGCCGAGCCGGGCCAGGCTCTTCAAGATGAGCATGTAGAGAGTGCCTGGCGGGATTTCGGAACGGCCAGCCTGATCGTCACGCCCCATAGTATGCCTACGGGGAGTATGGCAATCGCGGGGGATGGGTGTCAAGCGGTACGTGGGGAGCGTGCGCGGCTGGCGGCCCACAGCACGATGGCCAGCGCGAGGGAGAGGGCGGGAATGAGGTACATGGCCTGGTGGAGTCCGATGGCTTTGGCAGCTTCGGTGAGCGGCGCGCCGTCGGCGGCCCGACGAGCGAGAAAGTCGCTGAGGCGGCCGGTGACCAGAGGGCCGAAGGCGCCTCCGGCGAGGTACATGACCATCAGGTAGGCCGCCATCGCGGTGGCGCGCAACTCGGGAGGGACAGTGTCCTGGATGGCCGCGTAGACCAGGCCGTAGTACATCTGCCAGAGGCCGTAGGCGACCATGAAGAGCGGCACCGCGAGCGCAGCGCCGCCGGCGGGGACGAGGATAGCGGCGAGCGCCAGGGGCGCGGCGAGGGCCGACGCGGCGGCGGCGATCAGCAGGCGGCCGTTCGGCGCGCGCCGGATGACGCCGTCGCCCAGGGTTCCGGCCGCAAGCGCGCCGAGGATGCCGGCGGCGCCCGATCCCACGCCCGACCAGAGTCCTGCCTGGGCGACCGAAAGCGAGTGATAACGGGTAAGGAAGGCGGAGACGAACGTGGAAAAGCTATAGAGGATGAAGTTGACCAGTGCGCCCGAAGCGGCCATCCACCAGAGCGCCGGGATACGCAGGAGGACGCTGGGCCGCGCGGTGTGCGCTGCGCTGGCGGCTTTGGTACGCGCCGGCTCGGGCAGCCACAGCAGGGCGGGCACCAGCAGGAGCGCGGGTGACGCAGCGAGCGCCATGGCGGTGCGCCAGCCGTACGCTTGCGCCACCGGGCCGGTGATGGCGAAGCTGAGCATGACACCGACTGGGACCCCCATCATAAAGATCGCCATGGCGCGAGCGCGAAACGTGGACGGGACGATGTCGCCGATCCAACTGGCCGCGACCGGGGCACACACGGCTTCGCCGATGCCGACGCCCATGCGGGTGGCGAACAGCAAGGCGAAATTCGCGGCGGCACCGGCGGCAGCGGTGAGCGCTGCCCAGACGGCGACGCCGATGGCGAGAAGGCCCTTGCGGCTGCCGGTGTCGGCCAGGCGGCCGAGAGGCAGTCCAGCGAGCGCGTACACCAGGGTGAAGGCGGCGGGCAGCGCGCCCAGTTGGGTGTCGGAGAGGTGGAACTCGTGGCGGAGAGGCTCGAGGACCGCGCCCAGGACTTGGCGGTCGTAGATGTTGAGTACGTTGACGAGGAAGAGGAGCGGCAAGGCGGAGCGCGGGGCCATCTACTCCATATAGTAAGCGGGCCGGCGGTGAGGCCGGCCCGTGATGACTTAAAGAATGACCGAGTCTTTAGCCTTCGTCTTCGGCGGCATGGGAGGCTTGCCCGGCTTGCCAGGAGGCGGCGGAGGCGGGGGGATCTCGCTGGGAAGCGTGCCTTCCCTCCGGACCGAGACCGAGCCACGGCTGGTGGTGAGGCGAAGCATCGGGCCTTCGCCGATCTTGCCTTTCAATGTGGAGGTGCGGCCTTCGTTCTCCGACTCGAGGGGCGAGCCCCAGTCGTTGACCACTTCGCCGCGCTCGGCGGTGGCTTGCAATTCGAACATCCCCTTGGAGGGCAGAATCAGATCGATGCGGCCCACTCCGGAGCGGGCATCGATAGACGGCAGCGGCACGTTGCCGGGGGTCAGTTCGACATCGCCGCGCTGGGTTTCGAGCTCCAGCGACTGCGTGAACTTCTCGAGTTTCACATCGCGGGAACCGGTGACCAGGCGGATGGGGCCGGTCACGTCGTTGCCGCTGAACTGTCCCAAATCCATGCTGATGCGGCCGGGGACTGCCTGGGCGTGCAGCTCCGTATTGCGGGCGCCTTCGAACTGCAGGGGCTTGGAGAGATTCTTGAATTCCAGGCTGCCCATGTAGCCGCCGGTAATGGTCACCTGGCCGGAGACATTTTCGAGTTCGAGGTCGGACCCGCGGCCCTGTATGTCGATCTTGCCCTTGACGTCGAGAGCGCGGATGAGGTCGCTGCGGCCGATATCCAGGCGGGCGTTGCCGCCGATGCGGGAGATGCGGACGTCGGCGCGGTCGCTGGCGAGCTCGATATCGCCTTTCACATCGGCGACTTCATAGTCGCCCGAGTGGCCGCGCATTTCGACGCTGACGCCGCGGGGTACGGTGACTTCGATATCGTCGGAGATGCGCTGGTTATCGGGCACGCGGTCCTGGTTAGTGCGGATCAGCAGGCGATCGCCCTGCGGCACGATCTCGACCGGGGTGATGTCGTTGGTGCGGTCCGCGTCCTTGCGGGACCAGGCACGCAGCACCTTGTGCCCGGTGACCGTGACTTCGTTGGCATCGCCGCCCACCACCTTGATGTTGCCGCGGGGATTCTCAAAGGTCACGCGAGTGATGGCCCCGGTGGGGCTGCTCGCGGAGAGCGGATAGTCGTACTGTTCGCCGAAGACATCCAGGCCTCGGCCGTTGAAGCGGATGCCGTGCCGGTTGGCCTGGAACATCAGTGAGCCGGCCATGCAGACGATGACGACGATGGCGATCTCGCCGCCGCTGAAGCTGTAGTTGCGGTCGCGCCAGGCTAGCACTTCGAGCAGCCGCAGCACACCCCAGGCGATCAGCAGAAACGGCCAGTACCGGGAGAACAGCTCGAACAGCGGAGCTTCCGGGTGCAGGTTGTTCCACAGGAAAATGCCACCCGCCACCAACAGGATCAGCGGACCGGTTAAGGATTTCCGTTTCATATCGAATCTCCTGGCGGAGGAGTCTGAGGAGGCTCACCCGGCTTGGGCGTGCTGGTTCCAAATCCACCACGAGGCGGAGCAGGCGGCGTATACGGCGGATACTGCGTCTGCCGGTAGCCGCCGGCGGCCGTGCCTGGAGGCGGGGGATAGGCGTACGGCTGGAACGCGGGACTATCGGGCGGGGCCACTGGGACCTGGCGCTCGGTGCCGCGGCGCAGCAGGCTGAGCAGACCGAAGACGATCAGTAATACTGGCCAGGTCTGCGAAAAGCCGTAAGGCGTGAAATTGTTCAAGGCGAAGAGCGCCCCCACGGTGATCAGAGTGACGGGCCCACGGAGGGCGCAGATCAGGGGACGGTTATTGGCGTTCATGGCGGACCCCCTCGGGATGACCATGGGTGATGCGCCCATAGAGCAGGTACGCTCCGGCGGCGATCAGCAGCACCGGCCAGTAGCGCGCAACATACTCGAAATCGAGCAGGTCGAGGGTATGGAGGAGCAGCAGGATGCCGAGCACGATGAGAGCGATACCCGCGACAGGGACCTGGCCCTTGCGGCCGCTGAAATCGATGAGGCTGGAGTATTCGTCCACGGGTTCGCCGAGGCGGCGTTTGCGCGCCGTGTGGTAAGCCTCGAAGGCCATATAGAAGCACCACACCGCGATCAGCATGCCGAACAGGGGCTCCAGGCCATGAGAGGCGCGGCCGCTGCTGGTGACGCTGACCAGCACGCCCCAGACTACCGCGTGCACCAGCCCCTTGGCGTACTGGCCGTTGTAGATGGCGCCCACGCCGGGAATCCAGCCCAGCAGGAACGCGAGACCGGGCGACACATCCATGCTGACCCGCGACGCGCCGGGCGGCGGCGGCACGGCGTACGGACTCCCCATGGGGATGCCGGGGGGAGGCGGCGGGAACGGCGGCGAGAATGGCGGGGGGGCGGAAGCGGACGAAGCGAAAGCCGCTTCGGGGGGTGCTTCGGCAGCTACGGGAACGGGCGCGTGTTCGGCGCAAAACACCGTTCCGTAGGCATCGCGACGGCATTCGTCACAGATCGGCTTGCCGCAGGTCCGGCAATAGGCTGTGGCCGCCACTTCTGGATGATTCTGGCAGTTCATGTTATCCCTCAGTGTCGTTCTCCCGGCGGATTAGTAGTTGGCGCGTCGCCGGGAACCGTGGCGCCTGGTATCGACTTCACTGGCAGCTTCCGATCGTCGGGCTTCGGTTCCGAAGCCTTGCCGTCGGTGGCGGGCCGCCGTTCTTCATCCTGCTGCTGCCATTCCCGCAGCGTAGTCTGAATCTGATAGACGAACTTCAAGTTCTCGTAAAACTTCACCGTCCGGCCCCAGGTGCGCGTGGCGCGATCTTCCAGGCCGGCCCAGACCAGGGAGGGCCGGAGATCGGCCAGTTTGGGCTGGCGCACCGGAGCCACAAACTTAGCCAGCATGGAGATGGACAAGATGGTCATTGCCATTCCCATGGCGTACTTCGGAGTGAGGAAGGGGCTGAGGATAGCGGACATCCACGTCCGTGCCTTCGACTTGGCCTTCCCCTTGGTCCATGGCGCGTCGAAGAGAATGCGGGTGATCAGCTCGGGAGGAGCTTCCACCACCGCGGCCTTCTCCATGAATTGCACTGCCGCCGCCGAATCCCTGGCCAGTTCGGCACACGCCGGGCACTGGGCGAGGTGGCGCTCCACGTCGGACTTGACGTCCGCGGTGAGCGTACCGTCCACGTAATCGCAGATCAGGATTTCGAGGTCTGCGCAGGTCATACGGCCAACTTCTGCTTTCGCAGCAGGCGCGCCAGTTCGGCTCGCCCACGATTAATTCGCGATTTCACCGTGCCCTCGGGTATCTCGAGGACGGAGGCGATTTCGCGGTACTCCATTTCCTGCAAATCGCGCAGGATCACTGCTTCCCGCAAATCCGGCGACAGCTTCTGCAGCGTCGCCTGGAGAATTTCGCTGGCCTCGCGGCCGGCCACGGCGGTGTCGGGGCGGGTAGAGGCGGCGGCGCCGGCTTCTTCCAGCATGGGAAGCTGCTCTTCAATCGAATCGGTAACCCGCTCCTGACGTGTGCGACGATAGTGGTCGATCAAAAGGTTACGGGTAACGCGCGCCAGCCAGGTGGCAAATGAGCCTTCGACCGACCGGAAGCTGCGGAGAGTACGGAAAACGCGCAGAAAAACTTCCTGGGTAAGGTCTTGAGCCTCCGAGCCGCTTCCCGTGAAGCGGTAGCACAAGGCATAAACTCTACGGGTATGCAGCCGTACCAACTCCTCCCACGCGGGTTCATCGCCGCGCAGGCAGCGGGAGACGAGGCTGGAATCCGGGTCCAAGGTACTTTCTAGCAGATTGCGGCCTCCGCGAACATCCACTATCGGGGGAAACCCATTGCCGGCGGTGCGATTTTCGAAATTTCCGATTGCTAACGTTGCGGCGGCCATGGCACCCGTTTCTTTCATATTTAGAAACGAGGCTTTATCATGATAGGTTCAATTTTTCCCGCATGCCACTTCTTTTGAGGCGGTTCGGGTGGAGGACGGACTAAATTCGGCGACATACCTGGAAGTGGGCGGTAGGACTCACGGCCGTTACGGTGGCCCTGGTTTGGTTTCTACACGCGCAGTTGGTGGCGCGGGGATTCGATTGGCACCTGGCGGCTGAAAGCTTCGTGCGGTTGCGGTGGGGATGGCTGGCGCTGGCACTGGCGCCTATCTTTAGCACATACGGAGTGCGGGCGCTCCGCTGGTCGATCTTCCTGCGGCCGTTGAAACCCGATCCCTCGCTGGCGAACCTGCTCTCGGCCACGCTGATTGGCTTCACGGCGATCACGCTGTTCGGCCGGCCGGGGGAGTTTGTGCGTCCCTATCTGATAGCACGCAAAGAGAATGTGCCGGCCACGTCGCAATTCGCAGCGTGGATCCTGGAGCGCATCTTCGACCTGTTGATGGCGCTCGTGGTCTTCGCCTTCGCGCTAACCCGGGTGCAGGCGTCGGGGATGAAGGTGGGGAAGACGCTGCAATGGGTACTGGCTTTCGGCGGCCAGATGGTGACCGTCGCGTGCGTCGGTATCTTTATATTAATCTTCGCATTTCGACACTTGGCGGAGCCTGTCCGGCGGCGGCTGCTGGGCTGGCTGCACTTTCTCCCGCAAAAGCAATTCCTTAGAATAGAGAAGTGGGTGACCACGTTCGCGCAGGGCGTGGAAGCCACGCGCAGCGATGGCGCGCTGGCGGCGATTTTCCTGTACTCCGTGCTGGAGTGGGCGCTGATTGCCGCCTGTTACTGGTGTCTGGCCCAAGCGTTCGCCGGGCTGATCGAACTGAAACTGGTGGATGTGCTGATCTTTATGGGCTTCGTGTCGTTCGGTTCGGCGGTGCAGATTCCGGGGATCGGAGGCGGTATGCAGGTAGTTTCGGTAGTGGTGCTGACGGAACTGTTCGGAGTGAGGCTGGAGCTGGCGACCACATTTGCCCTGCTGACCTGGATTCTGACATTCGTCGTAGTCGTGCCGGTGGGGCTGGCCCTGGCCGTCAAGCAGGGGCTCGACTGGCACAGCTTGCGCCGGATCGGGCAAGAGGCGGCGCAATGAAGTGCCCGTTTTGCAATCACTTGGAAGACAAAGTGGTGGATTCCCGGGAGACCAAGGAGGGCGATACCATTCGCCGCCGCCGGGAGTGTCTGGGCTGTGACCGCCGCTTCACTACCTACGAGCGGATCGACGAAGTCCCGTACATGGTGATCAAGAAGGACGGGCGACGGGAGAAGTTCGACCGGCAGAAGGTGTTAGGCGGATTGCTGAAGGCCTGTGAGAAGCGGCCGGTGAGTATGGGAAAGCTGTCGGAGCTGGTGAACCGGGTGGAGACCATGGTGAGCGATTCGCCCGACCGGGAAATCTCTACTATAGATATAGGAGAATTCTTAATGGACAGCCTGCGCGACCTCGACAAGATCGCGTACGTGCGCTTCGCCTCGGTCTATCGGGATTTCCAGGATGAGCAGGCGTTCTTCAACGAGTTGAAGAACCTGATGCGGCTCAAGGGGGGGAATTAGCTTTCAGGCGGCGTTTGAGAGGAGGGCGGTGCGGGCCAAAAACGGGTGCCTTGAGCATCTTCCTGTAACCTTATGAGTTCCAGAACATCTTTAAAAATAGGACTTTAACTTTGCCAGGAAAGGATGATATCATCAGACGAAAGTCGAACCTCGAATGCATCCGATCTTCTCAACAGCAGGGGCCGGACCAGCAAGGTGATTCTTTTTCAACTAAATACCCCAATTCCCAGTACATCCATGTAATTGGATCGCGCCTGTATGGGGGAGGTGAGTCTTAGTGGACCAGTTCGAAGATCAGTTCTTAGCGGACAATCCAGAAACTCTAGGCCTCAATTTTGAGGATGAAGCCAAGTTCTTCGATCCGGAGGCCGTTCAGGAAGCAGATTTTTTACAGCCCGCGCCGGTGGAAGAGTCGATCTACACCGACGACCCGGTACGCGTGTACCTGCGCGAGATGGGTGCCGTCCCACTGCTCACCCGAGAAGGCGAAGTGGACCTGGCCCGCCGCATGGAGCGCGGTAAGTTACGCATGCAGAAGGCGATCAGCCGTTCAGCCTGGGTGCAGCGGGTCGTGGTTGACCTGTCCGAACAACTGAAAAAGGGAACCGTCGAACTGGAGAGCGTGGCGGATCTGGGAGATGTCGAGGAAGGCACGCCGGCGGACCAGAAGGTCCGTACGGACGCCGCCCGGCAGTTCGCCGACGTGATCACGCTCTATAAAAAGATGGGGCAGCTCCAGGAGAAGGTGGAAGCCACTCCGGTAGCCAACAAGAAGCCGCGCAAGCGTTTGTGCGCCAAGCTCAACCGCGCCAAAGTAGAGACCTCGCTGGCGATCCGGCGATGTCCGTTCAAAACCAACAAATGGAAAGAGTTCACGCGCGAGATTGAACGCGCCGTGGACGAAATCAGCCACCTCGACAGCGAAATCAAGAAGCTGGAAGTGCGCAGCAACGCGCTGCAGCAGATCCGGCTGCGCGAGCTGAAGCGGGAAATCCGCAAGCGCGAAGCCACCGCCGGCGCCACGCTGCCGGAGCTCAAGCACAGCCTGACGGTGATCCGTCACGGCGAAGCCGAGGCCGAGCGCGCCAAGAAGGACTTGGTGGAGGCCAACCTCCGCCTGGTAGTTTCGGTTGCCAAGAAGTACGTGAACCGTGGACTTCACCTCCTGGACCTGATCCAGGAAGGCAACATCGGATTGATGCGTGCGGCGGATAAGTTCGAATATCGCCGCGGCTACAAGTTTTCGACCTACGCTACCTGGTGGATCCGGCAGGCCATCACTCGCGCCATCGCCGACCAGTCCCGCACCATTCGCATTCCGGTCCACATGAACGAGAGTATGAACAAGTTCCTGCGCGCCACGCGCGAGCTCGAAAAGGAACTCGGGCGTACTCCTACGAATGACGAAATCGGCCGACGCATGGACATCCCGGTCGAGAAGGTCCAGAAACTGAAGACCATCTCCCGCGATCCCGTCTCGCTGGAGACTCCGGTTGGACGCGATGGCGAATCGGCGCTGGGCGATCTGATCGAGGATCGCTGGGTGGGTTCGCCGGTGGATGCGGTGATTGAATCCAACGTCCGCGACGAAACCGCGGGCATCCTGAAGACGCTTTCTCCCAAGGAGGAGAAGGTCATCCGCATGCGCTTCGGGATCGGCTGCGAACGCGAGCACACCCTGGAAGAAATCGGCCAGGAGTTCGATGTCACGCGCGAGCGAATTCGCCAGATCGAGGCCAAGGCCCTTCGCCAGTTGCGCGCACCCGAGCGAGCACGGCGGCTGCGCGCGCTGATGGCCGCACGCTAACCCATCGACCACCATTTCCTTTCTACCGCCGGGGCTTGACCGCTCCGGCGGTTTTGTTTTGGCGAGAAGGACGCTTTATCGCTTCGCCGAACTTGCCTCATCGAAAAGCCGCATCGTCATCAGCCCATTCCCAACGGCGCCGCCGGCCCGCAAGGCGGCAGCGATGAATACGGTCTCGGCGATCTCTTCGCGAGTCGCGCCTGCCTTCACGGCATTGTCCACGTGTGCTTCGATGCAATAGGCGCATTGCGTTGTCAGGGCAACCGCCACCGACATCAGTTCGCGATACTTCACCGGAATCACTCCATCCGCCCGCTCTGCAACATGCTTGAGGTTGAGAAATGCGGCCCCTTCTTTAGGTGCGGACCGGATCAAAGTTTCGGTATAGGAACGGTCTTTCGGAGACTGGTACTCAGATGTGTTGGTGCTCATCGTTCCATGTTGACAGATGCTTTACGAATCAGTTTTCAGACGGCGTCTGGCGGGCGCGGTCCACCATCACCATCTCCACCTCACCCTTCCGCCGGTCGAGCTGCAGGCCAAGCTTGCGCAGTCCGTCATTGAACGCGCGCACGACCACGGCGTCGAGCTCCGACGGGTTTCCGAGGCCGATGGCCTCCCGGAGCGAGGCTTCGAAGGTGACGGCGTAGCGGCCCGGCTTGCCGGTCTGATCGACGATGGGGAGCGAAAGCGGAGCGACGCGGTCGAGCAGGTCGGCAAGGCCCGCGAAGGTGATGCCCGGCGATTCCCAGCGCGTCACCTGATGCGGCAGCTCCGTTTCCCGCACGGTCCCCATACGGGGGCTGGAAATATACGTGGTAGCGCCCTTGCCGTCCGGGTTGGGGACGCTGCGGGTCTGGACCTCGCCGGCCTGCGTCGCCACGGGTTCATCCTCCTTCCCTGCCCCCGGTTGGGGCGCCTCCGACTGCTTCACTTTGAGTCCGCCTCTCGAGATCGAGAGAGCGTAGCGGGCCCGCGGCGCGCGCTCATTTCGAAGCGTTCGGCGAGGAGCGCGCGCACCATCTCGGGGACAGCGGCGGGCGCAGCGTCCTCGGGCATCTTGGCGGTGAGGTCGAAGCGGGGAGCGCGGACTGCCATCATCCAGTCGGGGCCTTTCACGCGGTCTGGCGGGACGCGCCAGGCGTAGGCCACGAGCGCAATGAGGGAGGCGCACTGAATGTGAACCTGGGCACGGTCGACGCGGAAGGACTCGCGGCAGCCGCCGCCTGCGCCGCGCTTTCCCGGGTCGAGCGCGGCGGCGGTGTCGGACGCCTGTCGGAGAGAGGCGACTTCGAACTTCGGCACCTCCTGAGCGGCGGGCGCCAGAGTGACGGCGAAAAAGAGGAGAGACGGTCGGCTCACAACACGGTGACGCGGCGCGGCCCAATGGCGTGGAGTCAGACGGGCAGGCGCTCGGGAACGGACTCCGTGGCGAAGGCCGGCTCGGCAAGGCGCTGCACATGCCCACGGATGTCGGCGGGCCAATCCTGAATCCAGCTTTCGAAGCGGTCGCGGTCGCCCGCGTAGAGGGCGCGGCTGGCTTCTTCGTAGCCGGGCAAGTTGCCCGCCATGGCGGACAGAAAGCGGCCCAAGGCTTCGCGAGCGATCCGTGTGCGTTGCTGTTCCGGTTCGCGCCGGCGCGCGTCGTCGATCAGGCGGCGGATAGCGGCCGAGGCGCCGTTGGACTGGCCTTCCAGCCACTCCCAGTGACGCGGCAAGAGAGAGACCTCGCGCGAGACGACGCCCAGTTTGGGCCGCCCAGGGCCGGGCTTGGGCGAGGCCGGCAGGGCGCGCGCCAGCACCTGTTCGATTGAGCCCCGAAGATCGAAATCCACTTGGCGGCCGGTCTGGTCTTCAAATATCAGGCAGAGGGTAGAAGGGTCGCGGTCGGATTCCTGTTTGACCTCTCGGAGCATCCGCTCGAGAGTTCCGGTGGCGAGCAGGCGCTGGCCGATGAAGGCCGAATAGGTGAATTGATCTTCCATAACTCCAATTTTACCCGGCAAATATTCTTCTTGTCAATATTACCCGGCTGAAATCTTGCACCATCACGGAGTGATAGCACCCAGCAGAGGTGGGTTACAGCGCGATGACACTGTATAGATTTGGCCCAGTTGGGATTGACCCGTCCAGTGGAATCAACCGGTTGGACTTGGCTCAAAGCATGCTATTCGGATCTCGGAGTCTTTTATGTCGGTACAGTATCTAGTCGTGACAATCGTGGTCGTTTTGGTCGGGATCGCGATGTGGCGTCTGGCGCGCGCGTGGTGGAAATTTCGTGGTGAGCGCGTGGTCACCTGTCCCGAGAACCGCAGGGCTGCGGGTGTGGCGGTGGATGCCGCGCACGCCGCTGCGACAGCTTTCGGCGGAACGGCCGAACTGCGGCTCTCCCACTGCTCGCGATGGCCCGAAAAAAAGGGCTGTGGGCAGGAGTGTCTGGCCCAAATCGAGCAATCGCCGGCAGAGTGCCTGGTGCGCAATATTCTGAGCCGCTGGTATGACGGCAAAGTTTGCGCCAACTGCGGCAAGCCGTTCGGGGAGCTCGAGTGGAGCGGCCAGCGGCCGGCAATTTTGAAATCCGGCAAAGTCTCTATGGAGTGGAGCGAGATTCCAGCCGATGTGTTGCATGAGGTGTTAGCGGCCTCGTTGCCGCTATGTTTCGCCTGCCATATGGCGAACACTCTCGTTCGGGAGCACCCCGAGTTGGCGGTGGATCGTGCCGCCCATTCTCGATAGCAGTATTTGAGGTCTTGTTCGAGTGAAAGCTCTCCTTCTCTGTCTGGTACTGGGCGCCCTGCCGGGTATCAGCCAAAACCGCGTGCCTCCGGTTACCGTAACTGTCGCAGCGTCTCATGTTCCCCTGGTGCCGATCGCTCTTTACACCCACTTCGACCACGAAATCCCGGAAGGGGTCGTCGAAGCCCTCCACAGCGAAGTGGAGAGCATTATGGAGCCGATCGGCTTGAATCTCGAATGGCGCTCGCTGAACGGCGTGCGCGGCAACGAAGTGAGCGTGGAACTGGCGGTACTAACCTTCAAAGGGCATTGTGATGTCGGAGGTCTGGTCGCCAGGAACGATCCCAATCCCGGGGCCCTGGGTTGGACCCACGTCAGCGATGGCGTGATTCTTCCCTTCAGCGATATGGATTGCGACCGGATCCGCAATTTCGTGCAAAGGGAATTGTTGTCAGTCCGTACGCCGGATCGCGAGGAGGCCTTTGGGCGCGCTCTGGGGCGCGTGGTTGCCCATGAGCTGTACCATATCTTCGCCAACACCTCGCGTCACGGTTCCTGCGGCGTGGGCAAGTCCACGTACACGGTGCAGGAGCTGTTGGCCGAAGATTTCCAGTTCGAAGGCCGGGAGACGAACGCACTCCGCATGAGCAAAACGCGCTCGATTCTGGAAAACGCCACCCACATGCAGTCCGCGCCGCCCATCACGCCTCCGGAGTACTGAAGCGCAGGCAAGCAGGTAACGAGGCGCGTCATCCCGCCCGCCCCTTGTTATGATGAGCGAAACCCATGCGAAAGACCGCATTCTGCCTCCTTTTCGCTGTTTCGCTCCCTGCCCTCGCGCAGAAAGCAGCCAAAGCTCCCGCGGCGGCAACACCCGCCGCGCAGAAGAACGATGACGGCTACTCGGCGAAGATCAAGCAATACACCACCGAGCCGTTCTTCCTCACCGAGTTGATCGACCATCTACCCGCCTCCGCCACCGTGCCGTCGCCCCAGAAGGTGCTGGGTTACGTCATCGGCACGCCCAACAAACTCACCTACACCAAGGACATCAACCGCTACATGCGCGAGTTGGAGCAGTCCTCGAAGCGGGTGAAGGTCTTCACCATCGGGCGCTCGGAAGAAGGGCGGGAAATGCTGCTGGTGGCAGTTTCGGACGAAGCCAATATCGCGAAGCTGGACCACTATAAGGAAATCACCGCCAAACTGGCGGACCCGCGCAAGACTTCGCAGGCGGAAGCCGACAAACTGATCGCCGAGGGACTGCCGCTCTACTGGGCCTCGGGCAGCATTCACTCCACCGAAACCGGGTCCCCCGAAATGCTGATGGAACTGGCGTATCGCATCGCGGTGGAAGACTCGCCGCTGATCGAGAACATCCGCAAGAACTCGATCGTGCTGATCACTCCGGTGTCGGAAGTGGACGGCCGCGACCGCGAGGTGGACGTCTACAACTACCGCAAGGAGAATCCCGGCAAACAGGCCCCCAACCTGGTGTACTGGGGCAAGTACGTAGCCCACGACAACAACCGCGATGGCATCGGGATGGCGCTGGCGCTGACGCGCAATATGATGGGCGCCTTCCTGCAATACCACCCGACGGTCCTGCACGACCTGCACGAGTCGGTGCCGTTCCTCTACGTGTCCACCGGCATGGGGCCGTACAACGCCTGGCTCGACCCGCTGGTGATCGACGAGTGGCAGAAGATGGCCTACGTGGACATCGAGGAGATGACAAAGCGAGGCGTCCCCGGCGTGTGGACGCACGGCTACTACGATGGCTGGGCGCCCAACTACATGTTCTACATCGCCAACGGTCACAACTCCATCGGCCGCTTTTACGAGACCTTCGGCGGAGGAGGCGCGGATACAGGCGAGCGCACGGTGCCGCCGACCAGCACCAGCCGCACCTGGTTCCGGCCCAATCCGCCGCTGCCGCGCGTGAACTGGTCGATCCGCAACAACATCAACCTGCAGGAGAGCGGCGTGCTCTTCGCCATCAACAACGTGGCCAACAACCGCAAGCAGTTTCTCGAGAACTTCTACCTGAAGAGCAAGCGAAGCGTGGAGAAGGCGAAAAATGAAGGTCCGGCGGCGTGGGTGCTGCCCGCCGACGATCCGCGGCCGGGCCAATCGGCCGAGGTGATCAACCTGCTCCGCCTGCAGGGAGTGGAGGCGCACCGCCTCACCGCCGACGCCGAAGTGGCCATCAATGCCGAGGGCAAAAAGCAGAAGTTCCCGGCGGGCAGCTACGTCATCCGCATGGACCAGCCCTACAGCCGCATGGCCGACATGCTGCTCGACACGCAGTATTACAGCATCAACGATCCGGCGCCCTACGACGACACCGGGTGGACCATGGGGCCCATGCACAATATCACCACGGTGCGAGTCACGAAATCCGACATTCTGCAATCGCCCATGACCATCCTGACGGAAGATGCCAAACCGGCGGGTAAGGTGACCGGCGCGGGCAGCGCGCTGGCTTACCTGGTGAACCACAATGCCGACAACACCCTGGCGACCTTCCGTTTCCAGTTGAAAGACGTCAAGATGTTCGCCGCCGAGGATGGATTCAAGGACGGCGACCGGGGCTTCAGCGCGGGCTCGTTCATTATAAAAACCGAGGGCAATCCGGCGGACCTGAAGAGCCGGCTGGATGCCGCCGCAGCCGCTACCGGGGTGAACGCGCTGGCAACCCCGACGGTGCCGAATGTCTCCATGCACGAGTTGGCGGCGCCGCGCATTGCGCTGGTGCACACTTGGACCAACACCCAGAATGAGGGCTGGTACCGCGTGGCCCTCGACCAGACCCACATTCCCTACGACTACATCGCCGACCAGAAGCTGAAGGACATCCCCGACCTGCGCGCGAAGTACGACGTGATCGTGTTCGGACCGGTGGGCGGCACGGCCCAGCGTATCGTTAACGGCGCGCCCATGCGCGGCGATCCCATCCCGTGGAAGAAATCCGAGCTGACGCCCAACTTGGGCGACTCTCCCGACCAGACCGACGACATGCGGCCGGGCATGGGTCTGCAGGGCATCCTGAACCTCGCAAAATTCGTGGAGGCTGGCGGACTCTTCGTGACCATCACGGGGAACGCCTCGCTGCCCATCGACTACGGCATCGTGGAAGGCGTCACCATGACGAATGCGCCCGACCTGCACGCCCGCGGCACGGTGGTCGGCGCGACCATCGCCGATAAGCGCAGCCCCATCGCCTACGGGTACGGCGACAAACTGGCCTTGTACTTCAACCAGGCGCCGATCTTCCAGGTGGCTGGCGCCGGCGGAGGCGGCGGAGGCCGCGGCGGGGCGGGAGGAGGAGGCGGTCGCGGGGGACGCGGCGGTGCGGCGGCGGAAGAAGCCGGCGGAGTGCCCACCACCAACCGGCCCAGCGGACGCGGCACCCCCAACGAGCAGGACATTCCGCAGGGCCGGCCGCTGCAGATGGCCTCTCCGGCGCGTGGACAGGCGCAGCCTGGCGACGATTCGGGCGAAGCTCCCGGTGGCGGAGGCGGCGGTCGCGGCGGCGCACAGTTGCCGCCCGAATTGCGGCCCCGCATCGTGGTGCGGTTCGCTCCCGAGAGCGAGCTGTTCGTCTCCGGCATGCTCGCGGGCGCGCGCCCGCTGGCCAACTCGCCGGCTGTGGTCGACGTTCCGCGCGGCAAGGGCCACGTGCTGATGTTCGCCAACAATCCGATGTGGCGGAACGAGACGCAGGGCAGCTACTTCCTGCTCTTCAACGCCATGCTCAACTTCGACCATCTGAGCGCGGGCGTGCAGGCCACCCCAGCCGCCACCCGCGGAGGACGCCGGGGCGAAGAGCAGTAGCCCTACACCAGCGAGCGGCTCTGACGCCAGGTATTGACGAGCGTCGCCGAGAGAATCACCGCGCCGCCGGCGAGCGACCACAGGCCGGGCCGTTCGCCGTGGACAAACCACGTCCACACCGGGCTCATCGCCGGCTCGAGCATCAATAGCGTGGCGGCCTCGAGGGCGGGGACGTGACGCAGGGCGCGGGTGAGGCAGGTGTAGGCGATCCCGATCTGCACCGTGCCCAGGTACAGGATCACCGCCACGCTCCCGGCGCCGGCGGCCTTCACCGGCAGCGCCATCGGCAGCGCCGCCACGCAGGCGATCAGGTTCCCGAGCACCACGGTAGGGATGCCCTTATTGCCGTCGCCATGCTTCCCCAGCCAGCGGAAGCCGGTGAGCATGCACGCGTATAAGACTCCGCTGATCGCGGCCACCACGTTGCCGCGCGCCGGGTCGGGCGCCGTCGCCATCGGAGCTTCGGCGCCGAGGAAGAACAGCATCATGCCCGCGGCGACCACCACCATGTACCAGATGTCGGACCGCCGGATATGCTCGTGCAGCAGCAGGGGTCCGAGCAGCAGCAGGTAAAGCGGCGCGGTGGACTGCAGGAAGATCGCATCGGCGGCCGTGGTCAAACGGTTGGCCAGCACGAAGGTGATGAGCGTCGCGGCATAGGCCACCGACACCGGGAGAATCCGCCACGACCAGCCACGTCGCGCCTCTGGCAGCAACAGAAAAAGCACCACGGCAGCCACGCCGGAGCGGAAGCTCGCGACTTGCCAGCCCGTGAAATCGGCAGCCTTGATCGCGGCGCCCCCGGTGGAAAAGAGGAAGGCCGCGCTAAAGACCAGCAGCCGGTTGCGAAGCGGCGAAGACTCCATGCCGCTCAGGCGGTCCCCCGGCGCTTCACCGGAATCTCGAGCAGATGCTGTGGCTCGTACACTTCCGGATGCCACGACCCCCTCTGCGCGAACTGAACGCCGACGTCGTACCCGGTATCGACAAACCGGCAATACCGGACCTGGCCCTTCAACCGGCACCCCGCGCAAAGGATCTCGATTTCAGCTCCCACCCGCACCGCAACTTCGGTCTGCACGCACGCGCCCGAGGGAGAGATATCCTCCAGGTTGGCAATCTCTTCCGCCCCGGCAATCAGAATCTTCACCAGGTCGGAGCACAGGTAGCGATCTTCAGCGCGCCGTTCGTGCATTGGAAAAAGTTTAGCGCGGAAGGGCGAAGCGGAACAGGCGGCTCGGCCCGTCCTCGGGCAGGAGCAGCAGTTGGCCGCCGAAGACCGCCATGCCTTCGCGCGTGAAGACGAAGCCGCCGTCGGTCTTCCCCACCGTCATGCGGCGCACCAGGTCGAACGTCTTGAGGTCCAGCCAATCGATGGCGCCCGTCTTATCGGCGAGCAGCCCCGACGCCACCAGATAGCCGCCCGTGACCTTCATATCCTGATACGCATTGCCGCCCTTCATGGCGACTTTGCGAACCAGCTCGCCTTTGTGAGACCACACGTAGAAATCGCGGCTGTCCCAGTTCCCACCGATGACGAACTCCGGCGTCACCGCGATGCAGCCGATGTGATCCTGCACCTCAAACGCGAACTCCTTTTCCAGCGTGCGGCGCGATCGGCGCTCGATGGTCGCAGTGCTGTTGGCGCGATACTCCGCCACCGGAAGCCATAGCGACTCCCCATCGAGCGAGAGTCCGCCGGCGTGGAAGCGCGCGCCCTGCTGCACTTCGACGGTGCGCACGTGGGCGCCGGTGTCGAAGGCGAACTCGTGCAGGTAGCTCTTGCGCTGGGGCGCGTCCACAGAGGTCACCCAGAGCAGCTTGCCATCGGTATCGACGCCCTGCACGTGGTAGGTGGTCCCGTTCAACGCCAGCGGGCCGAGCGATTTCAGCCCGTCGAGAGAGGATACCTGCGCGCAGGCGCACCCCACAGCCATCATTAACACCAGTCGCCGCATCACAACCTGGCGATCACCGCATCGGTGAACTGAGTGGTGGACGATTTGCCGCCCACGTCGCCGGTGAGCGACGCACCGTCCTTATAGACCTGGTAGATGGCGTTGTGCAGCCGGCTGGAGGCATCGCGCTCTCCCAGGTGCGCCAGCATCAGGACCGCCGATTGCATCAGCGCCGTGGGATTCGCCAGCCCCTTTCCCGCGATATCGGGAGCGGTGCCGTGGACCGCCTCGAAGATCGCCTGATGGTCGCCGAGGTTGGCGCCGGGCACGATGCCGAGCCCGCCCACCAGCCCCGCGGTGAGGTCGGAAAGGATGTCGCCGTAGAGGTTAGGCATCACCAGCAGGTCGAACGTCTCGGGCCGCATCACCAGTTGCATGCAGGCGTTGTCCACGATCAGCTCGTTGTACTGCACATCGGGGAATTTCGACGACACGTCGCGGCAGCACTTCAGAAAGAGGCCATCGCTCAGCTTCATGATGTTGGCCTTGTGGATGGCGGTCACCTTGCGGCGGCCTTCACGGCGGGCGTATTCGAAGGCCGCGCAGGCGATCTTGGTGGAGGCCTTCTCGGTGATGATCTTCAGACTCTCGACCACGCCCGGGACCACTTCGTGCTCCAGCCCGGCGTACAGATCCTCGGTATTCTCGCGGAAAATCGCGAGGTCCAGCGAGAGGTCGGAATAACGCGTCTTGAGTCCGGGCAGCATGCGCACCGGGCGGAAATTCACATACAAGCCGAGCTTCTTGCGCAGCGCCACGTTGATGCTCTGGTGGCCGCCGCCGATCGGCGTGGCGGTCGGGCCTTTCAGCCCTACGCGGGTTACTTCGAGCGAGGCAAAAACATCGTCCGGAATCAACGCTCCGTGTTTGGTGAGTGCGGTTATGCCTGCATCTACGCGGTCCCAATCGATCGAAACGCCGGTCGCGTCCACTGCGCGCACCGTTGCATCTGCCACTTCGGGTCCAATTCCGTCTCCTGGGATCAACGTAATCTGATGGGTCATCATAGTTATTATAGAGTTGAGGGTTGATTTGATACCGGATTGGGCCAGCGAACGCCGCGAAATGGTGGAGCGCCAATTGCGCCGCCGCAAGATCCGCGACGAGCGCGTGCTCGCTGCAATGTCGGAGATCCCGCGCGAAGAGTTTGTGCCCTTCGAGTCGCGCCTGTTTGCCTACATCGACGACGCCATCGGCATCGGCCTTGGCCAGACCATCTCACAGCCGTACATGACGGCGCTGATGGCGGAGTGCCTGGAACTGCGCGGCGGCGAGCACGTGCTGGAAGTGGGCGCGGGTTGCGGCTACGCGGCGGCAGTGCTGGGCGCGCTGGCGCGCTCGGTGTTGTCGGTGGAGATCATCCCCGCGCTGGCGCAGATGGCAAACGAGAATCTTCGCAGGACGGGACGCGATCACAATGTCGCCGTTATCCCTGGCGATGGCTCGATCGGCTATGCTCCCGGCGCGCCCTACGACGCCATCAGCGTGGCCGCAGGCGCCCCCGATGTGCCGGCTTCACTCCTCGATCAACTCTCCGATCCCGGGATTCTCGTCATTCCCGTAGGCTCGCCGGAAGACCAGGAGCTACGCGTCCTCCGCAAACGCGACGGCCGCATCGAAGCCCGCACCGCTACTTTCTGCCGCTTTGTTCTTCTGCGCGGTGGAGAGGGCTGGCAGTAGATGCGCCTGCGCACAGCGAAGGACCGGCTGAAAATCGAGCACAGCATCATCGATGGCGTGCGAGCGATTCTGGAAGAGCTGCTGGCCGCGACTCCGGCCGTGCGCTCCATCATCCCCGGCGTGATCCGTCCGGTGCGCGATGCCCGCGGCAAGATCAAGCTGCGGATCACGGTGCCCACGCAGAACGGCTGGAAGGCCATCGCGCTCAGCGCCGGCGCGCGTCAGGAGATCTTCATCAGCACGGAGCTGAGCAAAGAGGATCTCGAGAAGGCGCTCAAAGCGGCCGGCGCCGAAGTTCAATAGGCTGGATCAGGCGCGGTCCACATACGCCTCTTCGCGCCAGACCGTATCGGAGTGGAGATCGAGCGCATTCAAATCCGAGGGAGGCAGATCCTCGAACTGCAGCAGGTTGGCGGGGGAGCGCGAGAACTCGGCAGCGCGCCTCCATGCCGCCACCGCAGCCCACGCCAGCAGCGCGAACAGCACGGCGAAACGAGTCCCCTTGTGCAGCGCCCAGTATTCAATGCGCACGCCGACGTCGGCCGCGGCCAGGAAGCCGATCCCCACCGTGCCCAGGCGCGTGTGGACATGCGCTTTGCCGGGCAGATAGGAGCAGGCAAACGGTACTTTGCGGAATCGCCCGAGCGCCACTTCGACGATCAGAATCCCGACCACCGCCATGATCGCCAGGTGAAGTGCAGCGAAGCGAGTAGGCCAGATCGCCAGAAAAATCACGGCCGCCGCGGACCAGATTGGGATGATGGTGAGCGCATAAAGCGACTTCCTCACGGCGCTCGAATACGCAGCGGGGCTGTGCACCGCGGTGGTGCGGAAGATCCAGTTCGACGGCAGCGCAATCGGCATGGCGAAGGCAGCGCGCGCGCCCAGGGCGGCGAAGAACAGCAGTACCAGGCTGCCCACCAGGAAGGGCGCGTTCACCCGGTTCCATTGCTGATTGCGGTACATCGGATCGTAGGCGGCGCTGGTGCCGTAGAGAAAGTCGCGCGCGTAGGCCAGCGCGATGGCCAGGCCGATTCCGGCGTAGGCCGCGAGCAGCAGGCGGTGCTGCCGGCTGCGCGCCAGGGTGCGGCCGGTAAAGAGGATGATTGCGCGGTCGAGCGGCCTGGTCAACAGTTTTCTAGCCAGCAAAGCACCAGCCCGGCCCGCCGGACGGGAGCGATCGGCAGGAGTGATGTCCGGCTGCTCGATGATCCGCCGCACGTTGCGCTGGTAGGCCAGCCCCAGGGTCGCGAGCGCGCACAGAATGACTGCCGCCAGTCCCCACGCCGCCCGCGCCGCCAGCAGCGGCATCGTGGAATCGGAGTGGCCGCTCAACACCTGCAGCAACCCGCAGAACCAGAACGACGGCATCCACTGCAGAGGACCGGGATGGCTGCTGAAGGAGGGTTTCAGAAAGTACACCCCGAGGATAACGAAGAACGCCGCCAGTTGCAGGAAGCTCGACACTTTGAGCATGGCGCGGTAGCTCAACACCTGCGCCGCGATGCCCTGCAGCGCCAGCAGTCCGCAGCCGATGAACAGGCCCGCCGCGACAATCGTGATCCAATGCGCGGCGAAGGAGCGCAGTCCGCCCACCAGGAACGGAAAGCAGAGGCCGGTAAACACGTTGACCGCCGCCACGCTGACGCCGAGAGCCGTGCCGATGGCCGCCACCTTCGCCAGAAAGATGGTGCGGATGCGCACTGGCAGCAGCCCGAGCACCAGGCTGTCACGGCGGTCGGGGAAGACTGCATTCCACGCCAGCACGGAGAAAAGCCCGGCGATCGCCATGGTGGTGGCGATCAGGAACTCCTGTTCCAGCCTCACCGCCGCCAGGTAACGGCCCCACGGCAGCCTGGCCCGCGCCAGCTTGGGGAAGGTGAACACCGTGATGGTAAAGCTGAAGGCCGCCAACAGGGCGGCGAACTGGCCTAGCAGCTTCTGCACATCGCCGGCCGCCGAGAGCAGCTCCACGTCGATCAGCCGGTAAAGGAAGTCACGGTACAAAACTCCGAATTGCTGGCGCTCGGAAGGCATGTCTAGCGCTCCATCACCTCGAGCAGCTCCCGCGTGATGGCGGCGGTGTCCTGCTCGATGGCCAGTTGGGAGAAGATTCCCTCGAGAGTGGGTAGCGACATCAGCATCCGCAGCTCGGCGATGGAATCGTTGGCCACCACGCGGCCTTTGTGCAGGATCACCACTCGCGAGCAGACCCGCTCCACGGTCTCGAGCTCGTGCGAGCTGAAGAGCACCACTTTGCCGCGCGCGGCCAACTCGCGAATCAGGTCGCGCAGCACCAGCGCCGAATTGACGTCCAGGCCGGAGAACGGCTCGTCGAGCAGCACCAGCTCGGGATTGTGCAGCAGCGCGGCCGCCAGCAGCACCTTCTGGCGCATGCCCTTGGAGTAGGAGGAAATCGGCACGTGCCGGTTGTCGTGCAGCCAGAGCAGGCGCAGGAAGCCGTCCACCTTCTCGTCGAGCTGCGGTTTCGACAGTCCGCGCAACTGCCCCACCATCTCCAGATACTCCGCGCCGGTGAGGTGCGGGTACAGTTGCGGTTCCTCTGGCACGTAGCCCAGCCGTTGGCGATAAGCGATGCGATCGCGGTAGATGGGCTCGCCCCGGAACAAAATCTGCCCCTCGGTGGGCTCGATCAGCCCGGTGATCATCTTCAGCGTGGTGGACTTCCCCGACCCGTTGGGCCCGAGGTACCCGGTCACTTCCCCGGCGCGCGCCTGGAAGCTGACGTCGTTGACGGCGGTGACTCCGGGATACTTCTTGCTTACGTTTCGCAGTTCGAGCATGTTGGCTTACCGGCGCGACACCGCGGCCAGCCGCACCAGGCGTCGGTCGTTGAAGCTCTTCACCCACAGCACCAGGAACACCACCATCAGCAGCACGCCGGTGACGGCCCACATGCCCACGTGGATGGCGATATCCATGCTCGCCGTCTGCGCGGGCGTGGGCGGCGGCTGCAGCGGCAGTTTTGCCAGGTGTTCGCGGATCTGCGCGTCCCAGAAGATGAGTCCGCCCAGTCCTCCAGCGAACACTTCGACGAATGCGCCAATCAGCGCCACCGCGATCTTCCACGGGCCCATGCGCAGCAGCCACTGGCGCAGCAGGGAAATCACGCCATCGGTGAACAGCGGCACCACTCCCTCCGCCGACGCCTCTTCGAAGATCCACAGCATCTCGCCCGCGAATTCCCGGCGGAAGGCGGGGGGATGCAGCCACAGCAGCCAGCGGTACAGCGTGCGGCTCATGCGGTCCTCCCCGGGTTGGTGAGGCGCAGGTGGAGTCGCGCCTCGCGGACCACTCCTTCCAGGCGCGCAACTTCGGCGCTGAGCACTTCGCGGCCGAGCCCTGTAAGCCGGTAGTAGCGTCGGCGCGGATCGTCGTCTTCCGAGCGCTTCGGCGCGCCCTCCACCAGCCCCTGGTTCATCAGCTTCTGGAGATTGTCGTAAAGCGTGCCGGGGCCCAGCTTGTACCGGCCTTCCGACTGCCTGGTGACCTCCTGCATGATGCCGTACCCGTGGCGGTCTTCCGCCGCGAGCGACAACAGGATATGGAGGGTGGCGGGGGATAATGGAAGAAAAGAGCTGGTCTCGTCGCTCATGTCGGATATCGTTATATCGGATTCCGAGTCATGAGTCAAGGGGTCCGCCCCTTCACCTGCCATTGGTCAGTAGCCTGCCGCGTGCTATAATTCTCTAGACTTTCCTGTTCGTAAAGATCCAGGGATAATTATGCCTAAGCTTAAGACACACAAAGGTGCGTCTAAGCGGTTCAAAAAGACAGGTACTGGCAAGGTGGTTCGTAACCACGCTTTTGGCCGCCACATCCTGACTTCCAAGCCGCACAAACGCAAGAAGAAATTGCACCAGAGCGTGGTCGCCGACAAGGCTGACCAGCCGGTGCTCAAGAGAATGCTCCCCTACTAAGAGGTAGGTTGGGGTTCGTTGTGCGGACGGAGCGCGTGGCACGTGCCCGGGCCGCCGACATAAACAAGGAGATGAAACGTGCCTAGAGTAAAACGTGGTACCCACCGCCGGGCATCCCGGAAAAAGACGCTGGCATTAGCGTCCGGTTATTTTTTAACGAAGAGCAAGCTTCACCGCGCAGCACAGGAAGCCGTCGAGCGCGGACTGAAATTCGCCTACGTCGGCCGCAAGAACAAGAAGCGCGAATTCCGTGCCTTGTGGATTGTCCGTATCAACGCTTCGTGCCGCGCCGCGGGCATTTCCTACAGCCAGTTCGTGCACGGCCTGAAGGCCGCAGGCGTCGAACTCAACCGCAAGTCGCTGGCCGATATCGCCCTCCACGACGATGCCGCTTTCCAACAGTTGGTGAACTCCGCTAAGAGTGCCCTGGAGAAAGCATGAGCCCGGCCGAAGAGAGCGATTCCCTCAGTAGTCTTGAAGAACGTATTCAACGTGCCGTCCAGTTAGTAGGGCGTTTACGGCAGGAGAAAGATTCGGCGCTCGAAGAGAACGCCGAACTCCGTGCCGATGTGGCGCGGCTCAACGATGAGGTGAAGTCGCTCCAGGCGGACCGTAAACAGGTCCGTACTCGTATTGAAAAGCTGCTGGGCCAGATCGATCAATTAGGCGCCGAGTAGCTCGCGGCGCCTTCCTGCTGCGCAGACCGCAGTGGAGACCCGGATGGAAAGCAACGAGAAACAGCGGGTCCACGTAACCATCCTGAGCCGGCCGTACACGCTGCTGGCCTCTGGCGATCCTCGTGAAGTGGAAGAGGTGGCCGCCAGCGTGGATGAACTCATGCTTTCCATCGCGGCCCGCGCGCCCAATGCCGACACCACGCGCATCGCGGTGCTGGCCTGCGTGCATCTTGCCGACAAACTCCGCATGCTCGAGCGCGACCTCAATCGGCTGCGCGAGCGTGTGGACCGCAAATCGGTCGAGTACGCCGGCATGCTGGAACAACTGCTGGCGGAGGAATCATGATCGTCGCCCGTCTCGCCATCGCTCTGCTCGCCGGCCTGGCGCTGGCGGCTACCACTTACCAATCGGAAATCGCCGACTGGCGCAAGGCTCGCGAGGCCGCCCTCAAGGCGGAGGGCGGCTGGCTGACCGTCGCCGGACTCTTCTGGCTGCATGATGGCGCCAACTCCTTCGGCAAGGATGAGGGCAATGAGATCGTGGTGCAGGATGGCGCGGCAAAGGCAGGCTCATTCACCCTCCACGATGGCAAAGTGACGCTTACGGAAAACGGCGCGACCCGCGAAGTGAAGCCCGATTCCTCCGACGTGGTGAAGGCCGGGCGCCTCAGCCTGTTCGTCATCAAACGCGGCGACCGTTACGGCATCCGCTTGAAGGATCCGCAAAGCGAGTACGTGCGCGACTTTCACGGCATCGATTACTATCCGCCGAAGGAAGAGTTCAAGATCAAGGCGAAGTTCGTCGCCGAGCCTCGCAAAATTCCGATCCTCAACATCATCGGCCTCACGGAAGATTCCGAGTGCCCGGGCTACGTAGTATTCCAGGTGAACGGCCAGGAGCAGCGCCTCTACCCGATCATCGAGGAGCCGGGCGACAACAAGCTCTTCTACATCTTCCGCGACCAGACCACGGGCAAGGAGACCTACCCCGCGGGCCGCTTCCTCTACTCCGATATGACCAAGGACGGCGAGATCCTGCTCGACTTCAACAAGGCCTACAATCCGCCCTGCGCCTTCACCCCATACGCCACCTGCCCGCTGCCGCCCCGCGAGAACTACATGACGGCTCGCGTCGAGGCCGGCGAGAAGCGCTACGGCCACTAGCCCCTACATCGCCAGCAGTGCGGCCATCAACTCGATCCCATCCCACAAGTTCTGAATCCTTATATTCTCGTTGAAGCTGTGCTGGCTGTTGTCGTGATTGGCGATCGGTGTAGTAATGGTCGGCACGTGCAGAATCTGCTCGATCATGAACAGCGGCACGCTGCCTCCCATGGTCGGTAGCTTCACCACCGGGCCGCGCGCGGCATCGGCGGTGCGCAGTACCAGTTGCGAGATCGGAAGATCCATCGATGTGCGCGACGCGGGGTAGGCGCCCGGTTCGATCACCACGCGCGCCAGCTTCTCGTGCGCCATGCGCGTAGCGCGGTCAGGCTCGTTCTCCACGATGAAATAGCCTTGCGCGCGGATATGGTCGATCACCCGTTTGGCGGCGGTCTCAGGGCTGATGCCCTTCACCAGGCGGATATCGATCGACGCAGTGGCGCTCGCCGGAATCACGTTGCTCGCCTGGGCTCCAGTACGGGCACTGCTCATGCCGCGCACATTCAGCGAGGGCACGTTCAGCAGTTCCACCAGCTTCTTGCCTCCGCCTTCCGCGTGCCCCAGCCACAACTCACCCATCAGGTCGCGACCCACCTCGGGGGCCTCAGCGATGGCGCGCTTCTCGGTCTCGCTCAACGGCTCGATGCCGTCGTAGTAGTGGTCGATGGTCACGCGCCCGGTGTCGTCTTTCATCGACGCCAGCAGACGCGCCAGCATCATCGCGGGATTGGGCGCCCAGTTGCCATAGTGGCCGCTGTGCAGCTCGTGGTTCGGCCCATAGAGAGTGATGGTGAGCTGCTGGATTCCGCGCGCGCCGAACACGATCTGCTGCCGCCGGCTCTGGTGCACCGGGCCATCGCAGATCAGCCACACGTCGCTGGCCAGCACATCTTTGTACTTTTCGATGATGCTGCCGAGGTGCGGAGATCCGGCCTCTTCCTCCCCTTCGAAGACGAACTTGAGATTCGAGTGGAGCTGGGTGCGGGAGTCTCGCAGCGCGTCGAGCGCGGCCGCGATGGTGATCACCGGCGCCTTATCGTCGGAGGCCGAGCGCGCGTAGATGCGCCATTGCGGATCGATCCTGCCGCTGGTGGGCAGCGGGATCACATCGCCGCCATTTTCGAGCGGGCGATTGCGAACCACCGGCTGCCAGGGCGGAGTCGCCCATTCCTTCGGGTCGAGCGGCTGGCCGTCGTAATGCGCATAAAAGGTCACGGTGCGGGTGGCCCCGGGAGTCGCCAGTTCTCCGAAGACCACGGGCGGCGCGCCTGGAATCTCGAGGAGCCGGGTCTTCACACCGCGCTTCTCCATCAGCGCGCTGACCGCGGCGGCGTTCTTGCGGATGCCCGCTTCGTCGCGCGCCAGGTTCGGCATGGCCAGCAGTTCCATGAACTCGCTGAGGATCGCGCGTTCGTGAGCTTCGCGCCAGTGCCGCGCCGCCAGCGCCGCGGGGTTCGACTGCGCGAACGCACCGGCGGCACAGGCCAGCAACAGCGCGATTCCGATTTTTTGCATAGACCATTCTAGTCCCCGCTTTCTCCCTCGCGTGCTACCGAATATACTCTGGGTACCGATGAAAGCTTACGGCTCTCTCCTCTTCGCTGCCCTGCTGGCCATCGCCGGCGTGGCCCCGGTCTGCGGACGGGCTCCGGCCCTGGCGGGCGAGATCGCGCCGCGGCCGCTGTATCGCGATCCGCCGTTCGACGCTCCTACCGATCCCGTCCTCACCTACAACGCCGAGCAGAAGAAGTGGCTCATGTACTACACCGCGCGCCGCGGCTCGGCCGAGGATGCGCCCGGCGTCACCTGGGTTCACGGCAGCAACATCGGCATCGCCGAGTCGTCCGACGGCGGCGCCACCTGGACGTACCGAGGCACGGCCGACATCCAATACGGCAAAGACCAGCACCCGAAAGACTACACCTACTGGGCGCCCGAAGTAATCTGGCACAACGGCACCTACCATATGTTCCTCAGCTACGTGCCCGGCATCTTCACCGACTGGAACCACCCGCGCGAAATCGTGCACCTCACCAGCAAGGACGGCGTGAAGTGGGACACCATCGGCCCGGTGGACCTGCAATCCGACAAGGTGATCGACGCCTGCGTGATCCAGCTTCCCGACGGCACCTGGCGCATGTGGTACAAGGACGAGCGCAAGCCCAAGTCGCTCTCCTATGCGGACAGCAAAGATCTCACCCGCTGGGAGACCAAGGGCAATGCCATCACCGATCGCAATGGCGAGGGGCCCAAAGTCTTCCACTGGCAGGGCAAATACTGGCTGGTGGCGGACACCTGGGCCACCGGCATGCGCGTCTGGAGCTCCGACGATTGCCTCAACTGGAAGCCGCAGGACGAGACCCTCATCGGCTCTCACGGCGATGTCGTGGTGAGCGGAGGCCGCGCCTGGTGGTTCTACTTCGGCGGCTCGCAGGCCCGCGGACGCCGCACTGCCGTCAACGTCGTGGAGCTTTCGGTAAAAGACGGCCGCCTGCTTCCCGGCGATCCCGAGAAGCCCACCACCATAGACCTGAAGGCCGAACGTGAGGCCGAGCGCTAAGCCGTCAACACCGCATTTTTCTTCTTCACCGCCGCGCTCTCTCAGGCGTACATTGCGCCCGGCGTCCAGATGTGGGCCGTCGAAGAGGGGCTTACGACACAGCGGAGGGGATGCGGTTTTACTCTCACGAGGTCGAACTTTGGGATTAGCGTACGGCAAAGCACCGGCAGGCCTGGTGAACAGTACGTACAAGCAAGAAGACAGGTCAAATTTTGCGACCTTTGACTCTGATAAACTAGGAGTGATAAAAAGACTGGTTTAAATCGGTGAGGCGCGGCTACTCTTTTTCGGCCTACGGGAAGAAGAGTGACAGTGCCCTTCAAGTCCTCCATCAGACTCCAATGCTCCCCGCAGTTGACTCGATTCGTGTGCTCCGGACGGACCAGAACTGTCTAGCGGCGAATGCGATCCGGGGCCAATTCGGTTTCGGCGAGACAACAGATCAACAATCCGATCAGATGCTTAACGGTATGCGGTCAATGCCGAGGCCGACGGCATCGAGCAGAAACTTCTATGAATGAACAGAATTCCGACAGACCAAGTGAACTTAGCAACCTCCAGGCCGCCCATCTGTACCGTATGCAAGTGCGCGAGTTGCGGAATTATGCGATGTTCATGCTCGATCCGCAGGGCATCATTACTTCCTGGAATGCGGGCGTTGAACACCTGCTTGGTTATTCAGAAGAGGAATGGATCGGCATGCATGCCTCCGTGATCTTCACACCAGAGGAGAAGGCGGTCGAGGTTTGCGAATCCGAGATGCAACTTGCCCGGAATACGGGATCAGCTACCGACATCCGCTGGCATCGCCACAAGAATGGTAAGGAGTTCTTCGCCAATGGTTTCATGAACGCGCTTCACGATGAGCGAGGGACGCTCATCGGGTACGCAAAAATCATGAGCGACGAAACGGCGCGTAAGCAATTGCAGGATTCCTTAACCGAATCGAATACTGCTCTCGAACAGTTTGCGTATGTAGCAAGCCATGATCTGCAGGAACCACTGCGGACGATGAGCGCGTTCGCTCAACTGCTTTCAGCCAAGTACCGGGGAAAGCTGGACACGGAAGCCGACAAGTTCCTCGACTTCATTATGACGGGGGCGGTTCGCATGGGCTCCCTGATCCAGGATTTACTCGCCTATGCACGTCTCACAACCGAAAACGAACGGCCGGCCTCGATTGCTCTCGACGAGGATCTTGAGGCGGCGCTTACCCACCTTGAGCAGGCCATCACTGAAAGCGGCGCGAGTATTACGCACGATCCCCTGCCCACCCTAGCGGTAGATCGTGGCCAGATGGTTCGGCTGTTTCAAAATTTGATTGGTAATGCTGTGAAATATCGGAAGGCGGACCAGCCTTCAAGAGTGCACATCAGCGCAGAACAGCAAGGGTCGGAATGGGTGATCTCGATACAGGACAACGGGATCGGCTTCGACCCGAAGTTTGCGTCCGCCATCTTTTTGCCATTCAAGCGTTTGCATTCGGCAGACGAGTACCCGGGAACGGGGGTGGGCCTGGCCATCTGCCGGCGCATCGTGCAGGCACAAGGCGGCCGCATCTGGGCGGAATCAGCCCCGGGTGAAGGCACGACTTTTTTCTTCACTCTTCCGGTGGAAAGCCGGGCTGCACTGAAACACACTCCGCCGGTCGATGGTCCCACGCAGGACGGCTCACTCAGCATAACGGCGAGTCATCGTTAGATTCTTACCGACGCAGGGCCTTCGCAGTGTGAGACCGGATTCGGAGCGCGCGGCCAAAGACGTAGAGATCGACCGGCGCGCGGAGATCCTGCGACTGGATACCGAAGGCCTCGACGTCAAGAAGCGCGGCAGCGCCGGGACTACCGTTCCAGCGGCTGCTACGGGGCGAACGGCTGTGGATACACCTGCCTGAGCCTTCACGGGTAACCCGTGATAATATGAGGGGCTAATCCAAGCCGATAGCCATGGATCACATCCTTTCGATCGTCCTCTTTACGCCGCTGGCGGGACTCCTGGCGCTGCTCTTGATCCCGTCGTCGAACGCGCGTGCCATCAAGCTTTGGGCCAATGCGGTTGCGATCGCCGGCTTTTTGGTGTCGCTCCCCCTGGTGGCGCGGTTCGATCCCGGCAAGGACTATCAATTCGAGGAACGGGCTTCCTGGATTCCCAGCATTGGCGCCACCTACCACATCGGCATCGACGGCATCAGCCTCCTGCTGGTAATGCTCACGACCCTCATCGGCGTGATCGCCATTCTCTCCAGCTGGAACGCCATCCACGACCGGCTTAAGGAATACTACGCGTTCTTCCTGCTGCTGCAGACGGGCATGCTCGGCGTCTTCATGTCGCTCGATTTCCTGCTCTTCTTCATCTTCTGGGAAACCGTGCTGGTGCCGATGTACTTCATCATCGCCATCTGGGGCGGACCGCGCCGTGTGTACGCAGCCATCAAGTTCATGATCTACACCTTGATCGGCTCCGTCCTCATGCTGCTCGGCATCCTGACGCTCTACTACCAGCACTCGCTCCAGGGTCCGGCCAGCTTCGATATCGCCGACCTGCTGCGCACCCCGGTCGCGGCCTCCATGCAGTGGTGGGTCTTCTGGGCCTTCTTCGTCGGCTTCGCCGTCAAGGTGCCGATGTTCCCCTTCCACACCTGGCTGCCCGACGCGCACACCGAAGCGCCCACCGCGGGTTCCGTCGTCCTCGCCAGCGTCCTGCTGAAGATGGGGACGTACGGCTTCCTGCGCTTTTCCCTGCCCCTGCTGCCTGACTCCGCCAAGGATCCCACCATCATCAACATCATGGCCATCCTGTCGATGATCGGTATCGTCTATGGCGCGCTGGCCTGCCTGATGCAGAAGGATTGGAAGAAGCTGGTGGCGTACTCCTCGGTGAGCCATCTGGGCTTCTGCACCCTGGGCATCTTCGCGCTCAATCCCGCGGGCATTTCGGGCTCGATCATCCAGCAGATCAATCACGGCATCTCCACCGGCATGCTCTTCCTCATCGTCGGCGTGGTGTACGAACGCCGCCACACCCGCGAGATTGCCGAGTATGGCGGGCTGCTGAAGGTGATGCCGGTCTTCACCATGATCTTCGGGCTGGCCGCTCTAAGCTCCATGGGAATGCCGCCGCTCAACGGGTTCATCGGTGAAATCACCATCCTCAGCGGCGCCTATCGCATGTCCCACAACTGGGCCTTCTGGGGCGCCGTGGGCATCGCCCTCGGTGCAGCCTACCTGCTGTGGCTCTTCCAGCGCACCATGCTGGGCGAAGTGCGGGAGAAGAATCAGACCCTCAAGGATCTCTCGCTCCGCGAGATCGTGGTCTTTGCCCCGCTGGTGGTCTGGGCCTTCTGGATCGGCCTGAACCCGCAGCCCTACTTCCAGTATCTGGACCGCTCGGTAGCCACCATCGTGGAACGCGTCCGACCGGGCTACTACGCCGAGCAGGGCATGAAGAACCCGCTGCTCGAGGGAACCCCCACCGCCTCCGTGCGGTAGGCCGATGAGCTTCCTCCCGAAAGCCGCGGCGCGCTGGATGCAGCCCGCGGCCCTGGCCTTCTGGCTGATCCTGTCGCTCTCTCCGAATCCTCGACCCGATCCACTTCCCGTCACCGCAGACCCGGTTGGCTTCTCCGCCGAACGTGCCATGGCGCACGTAACGGAAATCGCCCGCGCGCCGCATCCGCCCGGCACACCCGAGCACGACCGCGTCCGCGACTACATCCGCGCCGAATTCGCCAGACAGGGCCTCGAAACGCAGTTGCAGACCGGACTCGCCGAGTTCACCCGGCGCGGCTTCCACTTCTCGTCGCAAGTGGAGAACATCGTGGCGCGCCGCCGCGGACTCGCCAACACGCGTCCGGTGATGCTGGTGGCGCATTACGATTCCGTCCGCACCGGGCCGGGCGCGGGCGACGACGGGCACGGCGTGGCGGTGCTGCTCGAAACCCTGCGCGCGCTGAACCAAGGGCCGCCGTCGCAAAACGACATCATCTTCCTGATCAGCGATGGCGAGGAGCGCGGTCTGCTCGGAGCAGCCTTCTTCGAGCGCGAGCATCCCTGGCGCGGGGAACCCGGGGTGGTCCTCAACTTCGAGGCCCGCGGCACCGGCGGCCCCGCTTACATGTTCGAGACCAGCGCCGGGAACGCCTGGATGATCGCCACTCTGAAGGCCGCTGTGCCCCAGGCGGAGGCGACGTCGATGGCGTACGAAGTCTATCGCCGCATGCCCAACGACACCGACCTGACCGTCTTCAAGGCGGCCGGCCTCGCCGGCATGAACTTCGCCTTCATCGAGCACCCCGAGTACTACCACCGCGCGCAGGATGACGTCGCCCATCTCGATCGCCGCAGCGTCCAGGAGCAGGGCCGCTACGCCCTGCTGCTCACCCGCGCCTTCGCCAACCAGGACCTCAGCCACCGCCAGTCAGGCGATGCCATCTACTTCGCCACGCGTATTACCGGGCTGATTGTCTACCCGGCCTCCTGGGCGCAGCCCATCGCCTATGTCACGCTGGCACTGCTCGTGTGGGTGGCGTGGACCACCCGGCGGCGCCACCGCTGGATTGCCATCGCGCTTGCGATTCTGGCGATCCTTTCTCTGGTGGTCGCCATCGTCGCGCCGGGCGCTTCCTACCTGCTCGAATGGCCGGTGCTGGGCGGGGTGGTTTCGCTCGCCATGATGAACCTGCGAGGATTGCGGATCTCCAAGCTGTTACTGCCTGCGCCCGCCTTCCTGTTGATGGTGCCCGTGTTGCACAGCCTGATCGTCGCCCTGGGGCCGCGCGGCGCCGCCCCTGTCGTGGCCGCGGTCATCTTCGGCATCGTAATCTGCATTTTGCCGCAATTGACCGAATCCTTTTCGCATCCCGAAGGAAACTAGCAGTAGAGATGACCGATCAGGAGTTCCGCGAGCAGTACCAGCGGCATAAGGACGTCCTCTACCGTTTCGCATGGCGCATGACCGGCTCGGGCGCGGCGGCTGAGGACCTGGTCCACGACTGCTTCCTGATCTACTGGCGCAATCCGGCACTCTACGACCCGGCGCGCGGCAACCTGCGCAGTTTCCTGATGGGCGTCACCCGGAACCTGGCATTGAAGCGGCTGCGCCGCGAGCGCAGCTTCGAGGAACTGGAGGAAGACAGCGCCTCCTGCGGCCCTCTCGATCCGGCCGGGCGGGAGCGCGGCGAGATGGTCGCCCAGGCCGTAGCGGCCCTTCCGCCTCTGCAGCGGGAGACCCTGATCCTGGCGGAGTACGAGGAGTTCACGCTCGAAGAGATTGCCCGCGCGACCGGCGTCGAACTTGCCGCCGCCAAATCGCGCCTGCACCGGGCGCGGGAGAACCTGCGGCGGATGCTGGCGCCGCTGTTGGACGGACGAGGGAGGTAAGGCATGGATGATCAAGAATTGAATCGTTTGTTGAGGGAGTGGCGCGCGCCCGATGCACCGGCATCGCTGGACGCCCGCGTACTCGCGCACCGGCGGCCGTGGTGGAGCGTCCTGCTCACCGGGACAGTAAGGGTGCCGATCCCTGTGGGTGTGGCTCTCGCAGTGATCCTGATGGTGATGGCCCTGGCCCTCTTCCGCCGGCCTAACCCCGTGCCCACGCCAACCCGCACTACCGCTTCCTTCACCCTGGCGGACTATCAGCCGGTGGACAATCCCACTGTCCGCATTATCCGAGGCTCCGATGACCCCAGGTAAACTGCTCCTCGTCCTCGCGCTCGCCGTCTCCAGCCTGCCGGCGCAGGAAAGCCGCCTCTCCGCCAGCCTTCCCTCGTGGAAGGGCCTCGAGGTCCGCTTCCTCACCAAAGTCGAGCCGCAGGGGAACTCGGCGTCGCGCCTTCCCGGCGCCATCATCGTGGACAATGGCCGCATCCACCACCTCATCCAGGACGATGCCACCAAGCGGAGCTTCGGCTACGACCTGCGCCTCGAGCCAAACTCCGACCTCACCTCGGTCCAGCTCTACATCGAGCCCATGCAGTTCACCCCGGGCCACGAGGTGTCCGCCAACGCCGGCTTCACCATGATGGCGCTGCCGCGCTATCCCGTCATCCCTAAGGTGCGAGTGGGCGATACCGTCGCCGTCAGCCTCCTGGTGAATCCTTCGACCGGGCAGCGAGTCATGGACTACCTCACGGTGACCCGTGCCGTGGAAACGCCGCCGCACGACTTCACCCTCGCCGATGTCGAACTCCTGCTCGACCGGCCGCGGGTCGAGATCGACGGCAAGCTCGTGGAAGCCGGCACCGATTTCCCCATGGCGATCCGTGCCGCCTGGCTGTGGCTCTATATCGAAGGGCGCGGCCGCTTCATCGTCTCGCTCTTCCCCAATGAGAAGCTCGGATTTTCAAAGAACGGTCAGACCTTTGGCAATACCCTCACTTTCCGCGCCGGCTCGAGCGAGTATCGCGTGGAGTCGCGGACTCCTATCGCGCCCGGCCCCGGCGCCTACAATCTGTACGTCCTGCATCAGCCAACCTGGCACGGCACCCGCGATGCCTTCACCATCGGGGGCGTTGACCGGCCTGAATCCATAATCGGAGGAAAACGATGAAAGCTTTACGGTGTAGATTCTTTTTTGCCGTGGCGAGCCTCGCGGCCGCCCAACCCAAATTCGACGTGGCCTCCATCAAGGCCCATCCGGGACCCATCAATTTCTCCCGCGACCCCTCGCCCCGCGGACACGCCGTCACCGGCACCGCCAGCACCCTGCTCGACCTGATCACCACCGCGTACGGCGTTCGCTACGACCAGATCGCAGGAGCGCCGGGTTGGGCTGGCAATGATCACTACGACCTCGCGGCCAAAGCCGAGGGCGAGGGCCAACTCTCCCCGGAAGAGTTCCAGCAGATGATGCAGTCCCTGCTCGCTGACCGCTTTCAGCTCGTGATCCACCGCGAGACCAGGGAGATCCCAGCCTATGCGCTGGTAATCGGCAAAAATGGGCCCAAGCTCCAGCCCAGCGAGCCCGGTGCCACAGGTGGGAACATCACTCGCGGCACCACCTCGGGCAGCCTGATCATGGAGGTCAAGCAAGGCACGCTCGATCAATTGGCCGCGCAGTTGAGCCGCTCCGCCGGTCGGCCCGTGGTCAACCGCACCGCGCTCACCGGACTCTATCAGTACCGGCTCGAATGGCTGCCCGAAAACCGCGTCGCCGATACCGAGTCGAGTATTCCGTCCGTCTTCACCGCCATACAAGAGCTGGGACTGAAGCTCGAGCCGGTGCGCGCGCCCTACGAGTTCGTGGTCATCGACCACGCTCAAAAGCCTTCGGAAAACTGAACGTCAGAAGCTGACTCTCACCCCCGACCACACCGCAATGGGAGCGCCCGGCGCGAAAAAGGTCGAGTTCACCAGCGGGAACGCACCATTCACCGCCGGCAGCGGCCGCGCGAGGTAAGTGCCCTGCGCGGTAAAGCCCGTGGGGCCGATCTGCGCGGCGGTGAAGTAGCGGTGGTTCAGCAGGTTGTTGATCTGCACGAAGAATTGCACGTGTCGCAGCGCCTGGTAGCTCGCCTGCAGATTCGCCAGCCCGTAGCCCGGCGAATATCCGGGCCCCAGATAGTACACGCCGTCGGGCGGATGCAGGTGATTCTCGTCGCCGCGCGCTAGCGAGCTGGAGATCGCAGTGAACCCCAGGTCCACCGTGAGCTTTCGGGTGGCGCGCACCACCGCGTAGGTCTTCAGCATATGCCGCGGAGTGAGGGGCAGCCGGTCGCCGGGGCTGATCGGCCCGGTCACCGCAACCGTCTCCGCGGTCTGGTAGGTGGCGTCCAGGAAGGTGTAGCCGCCGCCCAGGCTGAAGCGCCCGATCTTGCCGTTGAGCTCCGTTTCGAGACCCTGGCGTCGCGTCTCGCCGAAGTTCTTGAAGTAGCCGAACGCAGTCTGCGGAGAGGCTACAAACAACAGGTCGTTGGTGTTCTGCGCCCGGAACCAGCCGGCGCTCCAGCTGAGGCTGCCCTCCGACCCGCTACGCACACCAGCCTCCAGGGTCTTGGCCACCACCTGGTTGAGAGGCGGATCCCCAGCCAGCGCGGTCGGCAGCTTGCAAGGCAAGTCAGGGTTGGCGCAGCCCAGCTCGATGCTGGTGGGCGCGCGGCTGCCTTCGCTGTAGCTGAAGTACAGGTTGATCGCCTTGGTAGGAGTGTAGGTCAGCCCCAACGCGGGATTGAAGCGGTCGAAGGTGTAGTTGGCGGTGAGCGACTCCGCCCCGGTCGGCCGAATGCGGTCGCGATTGCCGATGGTGGTGCGGTTGTACCGGCCGGAGAGCGTGACATTCCAGCCGCCGCGCGACAGCGTGTCGGTGGCGAACAGGCTGGCGGTGTGGATCAGGCCATCGAGGTCCACCCGCGTGTCGAACGGCTCGTTATCCACCGAGCCTCCGGTGACGCCATCGCCGAAGGCGCGGACCCCAGTGATGCTGCGGTCGGGGTTGAGGTAGCCGAGCTCGCTCAACTGCTGTAAGCCCGCGCTGCTGCGGTCGAAGGCGGTGCCCGCGGTGAACTGATTCCGCCAGGCTCCGTGCGAGGCGAACCAGGTGGCCTGCACCGAGAACCCCGCGTTGTGCTGGCGGAGCTGCGTGCGGTTCAAGAGGCCGTTGCACTTCTCCCCGGGCTCATCCCGCTGCAGCGCCTGTGCGATGCATCGCCAGAACGGGAACGGCGTATTGGCCGCGGTGGCCCCGCTGGTCGGGAAGCCTGTATAACCGGCGGCGCGCAACGCCGCCTGGTCGGCCGCCGACGGCTGGTAGATCGACTGGTCGAGCGAGTCGTCATTCAAATCGCCGTTCAGCGTGCTGGTGCGGATATAGCGGTGGTAGACATTGCCCGAGAGACTCACCCGCCCGCCGAAGCTGTGGCGAGCGCTGAAATTGAAGAAAGGAGCCCGGTTGGAGGTGATATCCGGCTTGGTATAGATCGACCGGTAGCCCAACGTATTGAGCATGCGCACCTCCTGCAGTCCGTTGCCGGTCAGCAGGTTGTTGGCGTACGAGACGGTCAGTCCGAGGCTGGTGGCGTTGTGCTGCCAGCCGAGTTTGCCGAAAAACTGGCGGACGTTGGATGACGAGGTCGGGCGCCAGCCGTCGTCGAAAAACAGGTTGGAAGCTACGTACCAGTTCAGCCCGTTGGCGAGTGCGCCACCGTGCTCCAGTTCCGCCGCCTTACGGCCGAAGCTGCCGCCGCTGACCACCACGCTCGTGTGGTCGAAGCTCTTGCCATCCTTGGTTTCGAGCGACAGCGCACCGCCCAGCGTGTTGAGCCCGAACAGCGGATTCGAACCGGGGATCAGCGCTACCTCAGCCACCGCCATGCGCGGCACCAGGTCCCAGCTCACCACGTCGCCGAACGGCTGATTCAGCCGCACGCCATCCATATAGATAGAGATCCCCTGCGGCGTGCCCAGCAGCGGCGACGCGGTATACCCGCGATAGTTGATGTCGGTCTGGTAGGGATTGCCCTGGATCTCGTTGACGTGCACGCCGTTGAGCCGCTTGTTGAGAAAGTCGGAAATGTCCGCAGCGCCGCTCTGTTCCAGATCGCGCGCGTTGCCCGCCTGGATGGGCAGCGGAATCTCGGAGCGCGAGAGGTCGGTGCCCGCCAGCGGTGTTGCCGCCACCACGTCCACCTGGAAAGCCCGCGCGCTCACCGACAAGGTAATGGTGCGGACCACGGGACTGGCAGATCGCACGTCGATCGCGACGGTCTGCGAAGAGAAGCCGGGCGCGGCCACTTCCACGCGGTAGCGTCCGTAGGCCAGGCTGTCGAACGCCTGCACACCCTCGGAGTCAGTCTGGAAATCCTGCACCGCGCCGCTCGCCAGATTGTGCAGCTTTCCCTGCGCCCGGACCGCGGCGCCCGATGGATCGCGCACTTCCAGCCGCACGTGCCCTACAGGTTGTTGGGCAAATGCCGATAGACCCAGTGTGAGAAGAACGGCGACCCTCGCGAGCATCTATCTCTATATTCCACGAGCACCTCCCGTGTTCACGGTTTAATATGGGAATTCGCAGCCTATGGACATTCCGCTCACCCGGCCGATTGGCGAGCTTGCGGAGCAGGCCCCCGAGACCACGAGCCTCGAGACGGAAGTCATCGCTCTGTTCGACCAGATGCGCGTACGGGTGCTGCGTTATGTAATCACTTTTGGACTCGGCAGCGCCGATGCCGAAGAGGTGGTGCAGGACGTCTTTCTGGCGCTCCACCGTCATCTCGCCGGCGGTAAGCCGCGCTCCAGCCTGCGCGCATGGATCTTTCAGGTGGCGCACAATCTGTCCCTAAGGCGGCGCCTGGCCGCTTCGCGAACGTCCGAAGATCTGGATTCCGTACAACTCGCCGACCCCGCGCCCAGCGCCGAGGACACGATGGTGTGGCGCCAGCGGCAGGAGCGCCTGCGAGCGGTGGTGGATGCCCTGCCCGCAGTGGATCGCCAGTGCCTGATCCTGCGCTCCGAAGGTCTGCGTTACCGGGAAATCGCGTCGGTGCTCGGGATTTCGCTCGGCGGGGTGGCGAATTCGCTGGCCAGGTCGTTGGCACGGCTCTCCGCCGTCATGGAAAGGTGAAGCCATGGAACCACGTCATCTCGCCGACGAAGAAGTGATCCGGTTCGCCGACGGCGAATTGCGCTCGGACGATATCCGCGATCACCTCGAGCAATGCGAGGCTTGCCGCCTCCGCCTGCGCCAGTTCGAGGACGCCGCCCGCGAATTCGACCGGCTTCATCGTGACTCGCAATTCCGCTCGGGCGAAGGGCCGCGCGCTCTGTTCCGTGCCCGCCTGCGCGAAGAGCCTCCACCCGCGCCCCGCGGACAAATGAGAAACATCGTCTACGCCGCGGCCACCGTGGCGCTGGCCATCGGCTGGTGGGTGGCGGCTCCGCCCGGTGACAGCAAAGGAGTTCCCCGCCCCGACCTCACACCCGGCGCGGTCCGCAATGTGGCCCTCTCCGACGTTTGCAGCTCGCCGTTGGCAAGCAACGCCGATGTGGTACCCGCCATCCAACGGGCGGTGTTCGCGGAGTACGGCGTGTCCGGCACGCAAACCGGCGCCTACGAAGTGGACTACCTGATCACCCCGGCGTTGGGCGGCTCGAGCGACATCAAAAACCTCTGGCCGCAGCCCTATTCCGGATCGGTCTGGAATGCATATATCAAGGACGCGCTCGAGGATCACTTGCGCGGCATGGTCTGTTCCGGGGAATTGGACCTGGCCACCGCACAGCACGAAATCGCAGGCAACTGGATCGCGGCCTACAAAAAATACTTCCACACGGACCGGCCGCTTCCGGTGCATACGAGGTCGCAGGAGTAGAGGTCTCGGGGCCCATGGGTTTCCTCAGGTACTTCGGTTTCTGCGCGCTGCTGGCCACCGCCTGCGGCACTTCCCTGGCGATCACCATTACCGCGGCCCCGGCAGGTCCCTACCACGTCGAGGGAAATCGCATCCTCGACGCCAGGGGTCGCGCTTATCTCATTCGGGGGACCAGTCTGCCGGAGCTGACGGAAGGCCCGCCCGATCACGGTTTCGGCCCCTACTCAGTCAGCGCACTGATCACCCTGCGCACCCGCATGAACCTCAACGCCGTGCGCCTGCCGCTCGCGGTGCGCGAATATCTGACGCGGCCGTCTTACCGGGAGCTCGCCCGCAGAGTCGTGGAGCGCGCCAATCGCTTCAATCTGCTGGTGATCCTCGAAGCCCGCAGTAGCGACGCCGCCTTTTGGAAGCAATGCGCGGCGGACTTCCGAAGCTATTCGAGTCTCTTCTTCGCGGCTCCGGCCGCCGCAGTGCCATTCCTCCGCGCGGCGGGAGCGCAACAGCCCATCGCCGTCGTAGCAGATGAACCGTTATCGGGCGCGAATCTCATCTACGAGGTGCCCGCCGGCTACGCCGAAAAGCGTCAGTTCCGCGCCCCTGCCGACCGCGTCCCCGTGCTCGCGAGCGGCCTAGATCCCGAGCTCGATCAGAACTCCGCCGAGTGCGCGGCGTTCCCTCACGATCCCGCCGACGCCGCCGCCGCACTCCAGGAAAACCTGCGCTACTTCGATCAGCACGCCATCTCGTGGACAATTTCGACGCTCCGCCCTGGCCGCCTGGTTTCCGACTACCGCTACCTCACCTGGACCAAGCTCGACGACGGCTGGACCTGCGGCGCTTCCCCCGCGCAGGATGGCATCGCGCTCGTGGTGCTCTCGCACCTCTGGCACATCGACCCCCACGGACTCTTCGCCGTCAACCAGACCACCGGCGGTTTCGTGACGGCGCGCGGCTCGATTGCAACCGCCTACGGCCCCATCATGGCCGATCGCGAACTGTCGGGCGCCGGACCTCCCTGGCCAACCAGACTGGGCAACATCTCGGTGCGGATCACCGATTCCCGCGGCGTCGCGCGCCTCGCTCCGCTCCTCCACACCGGAGCGGGATGGGCCTTCACGTCATTCGTGGTGCCGGAGGAAACCGCCCCCGGAGCCGCCGAAGTCGCCATCGTCCGTTCCGACGGCACCCTCTCCGCGGCCCCGGTTCTTATTAGAGATGTGGCGCCGGGCTTCTGGACGGCGGCACATGACGGACGCGGTCCGGTCATCGGCCATGCCTCGCGAAAAACGGCGGATGGGAAGGTGCGAGAGTTTCCCACATGGGAATGCGACGACCACGGCTGCCGTACCGCAGCCATCCCACTCTCGAGCGATGCCGTCACCACGCTACGGCTCGAAGGCACGGGCTTCCGGCACACCGCGTCGCCGGCCGCCATCCGCGTGACCATCGACGATGTGCCTGCCCCGGTGGTCTCCTACGGACCCATCGCGGGCATTGGCCGAGATCAGATCACCGTGCGGATGCCCGACACACTTCGCGGCCGCGGCGAAGTCGACATCATGATGTGGGTGGCCGACACCTACTCCAACGTGGCGCGGATCGACTGCGGGTCAGACTTCGCCGCCGCGTACCGTATCGCTCCGCCCCAAGGCTTCCCCGCGCCGCCGGTTCCGGCGGACAATCCGCTCACCGGCGCGAAAGTAGAGTTGGGCCGCCGCCTCTTCTACGACCGCCGTATGTCGCTCAACGGAACCACCTCCTGCGCCACCTGCCACCACCAGGAACTGGCATTCACCGATGGCCGCGCGCAGGCCGTGGGCGCTACCGGCCAGCAGCACCCGCGCAGCGCCATGAGCCTCGTCGATCTGGCGTACAACCGCGCCTTTAACTGGAGCGACCCCACGGTTCACTCGCTCGAAGAGCAGGCGCTCAAACCGATGTTCTCTGCGAGCCCCGTCGAGCTCGGCCTCAATGTCATCGAGAGCGAGTTCCTCCGCCTCACACGCGCCGACCCCATATACTCGCCGCTCTTTCGCCAGGCATTTCCCGGCGAAAGCGATCCCTACTCGATCCCCAACGTGGCGAAAGCCATCGCCGCCTTCGAACGCACCATCGTGACCCAAGGCTCGCCCTACGACCAGTTCCGTTACGATCGCAACGGCAGTGCGATTTCGGAATCCGCCAAACGCGGCGAGATCCTCTACTTTCTCGATGGCGGTCCGCAGTGCTTTCGCTGCCATGGCGGATTTACCTTCAGCGACACTGTCGAACTCCACAACAACGGCCTCTACAATCCCTATCCGCAGGACAACCCCGGCCTCTTCGCGCACACGCACCGGCCCGAAGATGCTGGAAAATTCCGCGCCCCGACGCTGCGCAACATCGCATTGACCGCGCCCTACATGCACGATGGCAGCATCGCCACACTCGGCGAAGTGGTCGATCATTACGCCGCCGCCGGCCGCGGCTCCGGGCGCGAACACCCCGCCAAGGACAAGCTGGTGCACGGCTTCTACCTCACACCCCAGAATCGCGCCGACCTGGTTGCCTTCCTCGAAAGCCTCACCGACCTCTCGCTCACCCATGATCCCCGCTTTGCCGATCTCTGGTGAAGTACTACTCCGTACCATTTTATTTGAGAGTTAAAAGTCTCTTATTCCACTAGTAGACATCGTGTGGCTCGATCAATGGGTGGTTGCGTGTCTGGTACCGCTCGCCGCGTGGATCCTCATCAGCGGCGTAGACGATCTGTTCGTAAGCATGATCTATCTGCTGGGTACCAAGAAGTTCCGCTTGCCTACTCCGGCGCAGTTGGAGCACGCCCCGGAACGCCCCATCGCCATTCTGCTACCGCTTTGGAAGGAGCACAATGTCATCGGCCAGATGCTGGACCGCAACCTGTCGTCCATCGGGTATGAGAACTACCACGTCTTCGTCGGCGCCTATCCCAACGATGAGTTGACCCTGCGCGCGGTGGGCTACGCGATGGAACGCCATGCGCGTGTGCACCTGGTGGTGTGCCCGCATGACGGCCCCACCTCCAAGGGCGACTGTCTCAACTGGGTGTATCGCGGCATGGAGGATTACGAAGCGGAACAGGGGGAGCGGTTCGAAGTCATCACCACGCACGACGCCGAGGACATCATTCATCCCGAGTCGCTGCGGCTCATCAATTATTATTCTCCGGCGTATGACATGGTGCAGATTCCGGTGCTGCCGCTCTCCCGCGGGCTTACCGGTTTTACCAGCGGACTCTACTGCGACGAGTTCGGCGAGTATCAATCCAAAGACATTCCCGTCCGCCAGCACCTGGGCGGGTTCATCCCCTCGAACGGCGTAGGCACCGGCTTCGGACGGGTGGCGCTCGACCGACTGGCGAGCGTGCGCCAGGGCAAGATCTTCGACCCGGAGTGTCTCACCGAGGACTATCAAAACGGGTATCAGCTCCATGCCCTCGGCTACACCCAGATCTTCGTGCCCGTCCACTTCCTCCCCGACGGTCCGGTGGCCACGCGCGAGTACTTCCCCGGTCGCTGGCGAGCGGCTATCCGGCAGCGCAGCCGCTGGGTAACGGGAATCGCGCTTCAGGGCTGGCAGAAGAACGGGTGGCGCGCGCCTTGGCGCCAGATCTACTGGTTCTGGCGCGATCGCAAAGGGCTCGTCGGAAACCTGGTTACGCCGATCGCCAACGCCGTGCTGCTGTACGCCGTCGGCCATCGCCTGCTGCTGCCTCAGGCGGTCGATTGGCCGGCCAGCCAGCTGCCTCATTGGGTAACCCGGTCGTGCATCGTCACCTTGTGGATCTCGGTTCTGCAGGCAGCCATACGGATGTACTGCTGCGGCGGCATCTACGGCTGGCGATTCGCCACCGGCGTGCCCCTGCGCATGTTGTGGGGAAACCTGGTGAACAGTGTCGCCACGGTGGTGGCGCTATGCCAGTTCTGGGCTGCGCAGCGAGCCAACCGCGTGCCCGCCTGGAAGAAGACCGAACACGTCTATCCCGTACAGGTCACCCGCGCCGTCAACGCCCGGCCGTTATTGGGCGAGGTGCTGGTGAGAATGCGGTTTGTGTCGAAATCCCAGTTGGAAATGGCCCTGGCCACCTGCCCCAAGGGCCGCCGCCTCGGCGAGCACCTGCTGCTTTCGGAGCAACTCTCCGAGCAGACCCTCTACGAGGCCTTGAGCTCGCAATCCGGAATTCCGCTACGCTCGCCGCAACCGAAGGACGTTCACCAGACGGCCACCCGTATCCTGCCGGCTGAAGCCGCCGTGCGCTGGAAAGTCTTGCCCTACCGGATCGGCGCCGGACAGCTCCATGTGCTCACGCCGGAGCTGCCTTCCGACCAGTTGGCACGAGACCTGGCCCAGTTTTCGCCGCTCGAAATCCGCTTTCAACTGGTGCGGGCCCGCGAGTTCGAGGAAATCCAACGGCGGTATCTCCCTCGCTATTCCGCCGCCGCTGCCCGCATGAAGTACGGCATTGTTTAGCCGGCAAGCGCCTGGTCGAGATCCGCGATCAGATCGTCGGAATGCTCCAGGCCTACCGACAACCGCAGCAGATTCTGCGGGGTGCGGGTTTGTGGCCCTTCCACCGAGGCGCGATGCTCAATCAGGCTATGTGCGCCGCCCAGGCTGGTGGCGCGGATGAACAACTGGCAGCGCGCCGCCACCTTCATCGCGGCCTCGCGGTCGCCGGCCACCTGAAACGACAGCATGCCCCCGAAGGCGGACATCTGCCGCGCGGCGATCTCGTACCCCGGATGATCGGGCAGGCCGGGGTAATGAACCGCCTCGACTCCAGGATGCATCTTTAGATGCCGCGCCACTCGCAGGCCATTCTCCGAGTGTGCGCGCACCCGGATAGGCAGCGTGTCGATACCGCGCAAGGAAAGCCAGCAGTCGAACGGCGACGGCACCGCACCCCCATAGTGCTGCGCCCGCCGGGCCCGCTCGAACAGGTAATTCTGGTGCCTGGTGATCAGCGAGCCGCCGACCACATCGCTGTGGCCGCTGATGTACTTGGTGGTCGAGTGGCATACCATGTCGATGCCCAAATCGAGCGGGTGCTGCAGGATCGGTGTGGCGAACGTCCCGTCGCACACCGTGATCACGTTCGGCCCCGCTTCGCGCGCCAGTTGCGCCACCGCCGCCAGGTCCGTGATCTTCATCAGCGGATTGGAAGGCGTCTCGGTCCAGATTAGCCGCGTGTTGGGACGCAAGGCGGCACGGACCTGATCGAGGTCGGTGAAATCCACATAAGACGTCGTCAGCCCCCATTTGCCGAACACGTCGCCGATCACTTTTCGCAGGCCCCAATACACGTCGTCCGGGGCGATCAGGTGATCGCCGGGCTCGAGCCCTTGCACCAGCGCCGTCGCCACTGCCAAGCCTGAGGAAAATACCAACGCTTCGGTGCCGCCTTCGAGGTCGGCCAGACATTCCTCCAGCGCTTTGCGGTTGGGATTGCCTTCCCGCGAATAGCTGAAGCCCAGCGGATACTCGCCCCCGGCCGTGCGTTCAAAAGTAGTGGAGAGGTGGATGGGAGCGGTGACCGCGCCGGTGGAGGGGTCGATATGCCGGCCGGCGTGCACCGCGCGGGTCTCGATTTTCATTCATGCTTAGTGTACCGTTTCGCGCTCGAAGGGCGGGTTTGCCCCAACCCAATGCGCCACTTCACCCACTGCGAATCCGCGAAATGTAGAGTTTACCCTCTCTTTATCTATTAGTTGGCACGAGCGATTGGGTGGAACCGGAATTGCTGCCCGCAACAGGCATATGGCATACGTAATTACGGATACCTGTACCAAAGACGAGCTGTGCGTTCAGGCCTGCCCGGTGGACTGTATCCATCCCAAGCAGGACGAAACCGCATTCGCCGACGTCCCGCAACTCTATGTCAATCCGAACGATTGCATCGACTGCGGCGCCTGCATCCCGGTTTGCCCGACCAATTCCATCTATACCCTGGAAGATCTGCCGGCCGATCTGAGCCAGTTCGTGGAAATGAACGCCGCCCATTTCAACTAAGCGGCGGTGCCGCGCGGTTGACGGTTGGGCGGGGAGAAGACCTGCCCAACCGGCCTTAATTACTCCCTCCCGATCCCTAATCCTTCCAGCCCGTAGCCAGCCGGACCAGCGTCCTGACCGCCACACCCGTCGGCCCCTTCGAGAGAAACGGCTTGTTGTCGTCCTGCCAGGCGGTGCCGGCGATATCGAGATGCACCCAGGGCGTGCCCTCCGCGAATTCTTTGAGGAACATGGCCGCAGTGCTCGCCCCGCCGTGACGTCCACCGACGTTCGCCAGGTCCGCGAAAGGACTCTTCAGGTAATCTTTGTAGTCATCCTCTACGGGCAAATGCCACATCCGCTCGCCTTCCTGCTTGGCGGACGAGAGTACCCGGTCCCGCAGGCCGTCGTCGTTGGAGAAAAGTCCCACATTCAAATGCCCCAGCGCCACCGATACCGCACCAGTCAGGGTCGCGGCATCCACCAGGTGCGTGCAGCCCTGCCGCCGGGCGTAGGTAATTGCATCGGCCAGGATTAGGCGGCCTTCGGCATCAGTGTTGATCACTTCGATGGTCTTTCCCGACATCGCGGTCACGATGTCGCCCGGGCGCTGGGCCCGGCTGCCCGGCATATTCTCCACGCACGGAATGAAGGCCGTCACCGCAATAGGCGGCTGCAACTGCGCGATCGCGCGCATCGCGCCCAGCATCGCCGCCCCGCCCGCCATGTCGTACTTCATCTTCTCCATGTTCTCGGACGGCTTGATGGAGATGCCGCCGGTGTCGAAAGTCACACCCTTGCCGACCAGGCCGAGGTGCGCCTGGGTAGCCGCTTTAGCCGGCCGGTACCGGACCACGATCAGAGCCGGTGGCTCGGCGCTACCCTGCGCCACGCCGAGCAGGGCACCCATGCCCAGCTCTTTCATCTGGGGCTGCTCCAGGACCTCGCACTCCAGGTGGAACTCGGCCGCCATCTGCCGGGCGGCTTCCGCCAGTTTCGAGGGGGTCAGCAGGTTGCCCGGCTCGTTGACCAGCACGCGGGTGAAATTCTGCGCCTCACCCAGGATGCGTCCCCGCGATACCGCCTTTTCGTCCGGCGCCCCTGCGACCACCAACTCCTCCAGCGTTTTCTTGTCGTTGGATGTCTGATAACGGTCCGGCTCAAAGTCCGCCAGAATCGCCCCTTCCACGGCCGCACTCAGGTAATCCGCCGTGTTGCACTCTGGCGTGGCCGCAAACGCGAACTTCTTCACCGACCGCGCCTTCAAGTGACGTGCCGCCGCGCCTACCGCCTTCCGCAAGTCGCCCGGAGTCAGCTTCTCTGCCTTCCCTACCCCCACCAGCAGAACGCGCGTGGCGGCCACCCCGGGGGGGTGATGCAACAGGGTCAGTTCCAATGGCTTCCCAGTGATCTCGCCGGCGTCGCAGAGGTCGCCTGCGCCGAAGCGCTCCTCTTTCCGTCCTTCGAAGACCGGAACGATCGCGGCAGGCACGGAAACCTGCTCCAGGGGACTGGATTCTATCGTAATTTTCATCAGCTATGATTCTGACGGGGAGGGTACCTGGTACGCAAACAGGACGAGTGAGGTCAAATTCCACAAATATTCCATTTTTGGAATCGCGGAAGGGGGTAAAAGTACCCCCGCATACGGGTTATGTCGTTGTTTTTACACGCAAGGTGGCGAATGCCTATGCTAAAATTTTGATTGAGATTCCAGGGTTTGGATTTTCCAAAACCCGTAACGATTTGAAGACTGGCTTCGTCCAATAGCAGTAGGCAGCGGTTCCCAAGGGGACCGGTGGATAAAAATGGCTGACCTGTCGCAACCCAACACTCCGTTCATCAACAGCGCCGACGATCATCTGTCGCGCCTTCTGGTTGATCAGGTAGAGGAACCTTGGTATCGGTCCCTCTGGGGCAACCTGAAGGAAACATTCAACCCGCCCAAGTTAGCGCCTCTCGAATTGACCTCTAAGCCCGTTGCTGTCAAGAGCATCTGGGGCCTGTACGGGCGCTCTCCCAAGTCGTTCATGATGTCGACCGGATTCCAGGTCGCCGTTGTTGCGCTTCTGTTCACCGCGTTCTCCACCAAGCCAGTGCAGAACCTGGTCAAGGCCACCACCACCTTGATCATGCCTAACGATATTGAGCCCTACCAGCCCAAGATGGCCCCTAAGAAGCAGGCCATGGGCGGCGGTGGCGGCGGCGGCGATCGTTCTCCGCTTCCCGCCAGCAAAGGCCGCTTGCCGAAGGCTTCCCTGCGCCAGTTCACTCCGCCCATGGCGGTGGTGAACAATCCCAATCCCCGGCTGACCATGGAGCCCAGCATCATCGCTCCCCCGGACGTCAATCTGCCCAACGTCAACATGGCGCAGTATGGCGATCCGCTCGGCAAGCTTGGTCCTCCGTCGAACGGTCCCGGATCGGGCGGCGGCATCGGCTCCGGCAAGGGTGGCGGCGTCGGCTCGGGTAGCGGCGGCGGATTTGGCCCTGGCGAAGGCGGCGGCGTTGGCGGCGGCGTGTATCGCGTCGGCGGCGGCGTGACGGCCCCCGTGGTCCTCACCAAGAAAGATCCCGAGTACTCCGAAGAAGCCCGCAAGGCCAAGTATCAGGGCACCGTTCTCCTGGCCATCGAAGTCAGCCCCAACGGCAGTGCGCAGAACATTCGCGTGGTCCGCAGCCTGGGACTCGGCCTCGACGAGAAGGCCATCGAAGCCGTGAAACAGTGGAAGTTTAAGCCGGGTTACAAGGACGGCAAACCGGTCACTGTGGCGGCTACCATCGAAGTGAATTTCCGGTTGTTGTAACTAGCTCCAAGGCGGTAAGGAAAAAGGGCGATCCGGCGACAGATCGCCCTTTTTCTTTCTGAGGAAACTGGCCTACGCCCGCTGCGCCTTGCACTGCTGGCAGGGGCAGATCTGGCGGAAGTGGTCGTAGGAGTAAATCCCCGAATTGTGCCCGTCGCTCCAGTTGATGCGAATGGCATAGTTCCCCACGGGCTCCACTCCCAGCATCTTCAGCACGGGCTTGAACATCTGAAAGGGGCTCGCCGGCGCCTCCGTTGTCTGCGGACGCGGCGGCGTGCCATGAGCGCCGGTACAGGTGGCACACGGACAGCGGTCGCGCAGGTAGACCAGTTCATATTCGCTGTGATGCCCGTCCTTCCAGTCGATTTTGATGCCTTTCGACTTGGAAATGGCAATGTGTTCAGGGTCAGTAGTAAGAGTCATTACTTAGTTAAATAGACGTTCGACGTCGCGTACTCCGGAAATCCGCCGCATGGCCGACACCAGCTTCTCCAGCTGCTTTTTGTCGCGCACATCCACCGTCATCTCCACCACCCCGCCGTCGTGATCGAGCTCGGTCTTGGCCTCCAGGCTGCGGATGTTGGAATTCTCGCTCGAGAGAACCGACGTCAGTTGATTGAGCATTCCCGGCCGGTCGTCGGTATGGATCACAATGCGCACGGGGAAGGCATCCTCGGCGGCGCGGGCCCACTCCACTTCGATCTTCCGCTCCACGTCGTACATCAGGCTTTGCACATTCGGACAAAGCTTGGAGTGTACGGCAACGCCTTTGCCGCGAGTCACATAGCCAACGATCGCCTCACCGCGGATGGGATTGCAGCACTTGGCGCGGTAGACCAGCAGGTCGTCCATGCCGCGGACCTTGATGACCGCATCGCCATCGTGCGGCCTGCCCGGCATGGTCGAGGGCATCCCCGATGACGGCTGGGAGTCGGCCGGCGCCGGTTTGGTGTCCTGCGGCTCCTCCTTCATGGCTCCCGGCGCCACCTTCACCAGCACCTGCCGCGCCGAGAACTTGCCGTAGCCCAGGGCCGCGTACAGGTCGTCCATCTTGCTGTACCCGTACGACGAGGCCACCTCTTCAAGCTCCGCCTTGGTGATCTTGCCGATCGACACACCCAGCCGCCGGGCTTCCTTTTCCAGGTACTTCTGCCCGATTTCGATGGCCTTCAGGCGCTCGCTGGCGTTGATAACGTGCTTGATCTTGTTGCGCGCGCGCGAGGTCTTGACGAATGCCAGCCAGTCCTTGCTGGGCTCGTGACCCGGCTGGGTCATGATCTCCACGATGTCGCCATTGCGCAGCGTGGAGCGCAGCGGCACGATCCGCCCGTTCACCTTCGCCCCGACGCAGGTCTGCCCCACGTCCGAGTGAATTGCGTAGGCGAAATCGATGGGCGTGGCATCCCGCGGCAGCACGATCACTTTGCCGCGCGGCGTGAAGGTATACACCTCCTCGGGGTACAGGTCTACCTTCAGGGTGGACATGAACTCCGTGGGATCCTGCACGTCCCTTTGCCACTCCACCAGGTGGCGCAGCCAGGCGATCCGCTGGTCGTCCGCCGCCGGGCCCTTACGACCTTCTTTATACTTCCAGTGCGCCGCGATGCCTTCCTCGGCGATGCGGTGCATCTCCTCGGTGCGGATCTGCACCTCGAAGGTCTGGCCTTGCGGCCCCACCACCGAAGTGTGCAGCGACTGGTAGAGGTTGGGCCTGGGAATGGCGATGAAGTCCTTAATTCTGCCGGGGATAGGCCGCCACTTGTTGTGGATGACTCCGAGCGCGGCGTAGCAGTTCTTGACCGAATCGGTAAGGATTCGCAAGGCCATCAGGTCATAGACCTGGTCCACCGTGATCTTCTGCCGCCTCAGCTTCTGGAAGACCGAATATGGCCGTTTCACCCGCCCGTCGATGCGCGCCGGAATGCCTTCACGGCGCAGTTCGTTTTCCACCGTCAGGCGAATTTCGTTGAGGAATTCCTCATTCGAGTGCCGCCGCGATTCAATGGCGCTGAGGATCTCTTCATAGGCGTCCGGCTCCAGGTGCTGGAATGCCAGATCCTCGAGTTCGCCGCGGACTTTGCCCATCCCCAGGCGGTGGGCAATCGGGGCGTAGATCTCGATCGTCTCCCGCGCGATGCGCTCGCGGCGCTCCGGACTGAGGTAGCCCAGCGTCCGCATATTGTGCATGCGGTCCGCCAGTTTCACCATGATGACGCGGATATCCTCCACCATGGCCAGCATCATCTTGCGGAAACTCTCCGCCTGCCGGTCCTCGGCCGAGGAGAAATCCAGTTTGGTCAGCTTGGTGATGCCATCCACGCAGCGCGCCACTTCCTCGCCGAACTCCTTACGCACCTGGTCCACCGTCACGCTGGTGTCTTCCACCACGTCGTGCAGGAGGCCCGTCTCCATGGCCACCAGGTCCATGCGCATGTCCGCCAGAATATGGGCCACCATGATGGGGTGGAGCATGTACGGCTCCCCGGAATCGCGCGTCTGGCCGTCGTGGCACTTGCGCGCGAAATGGAAAGCCTTCTCGAGGACGGCCAGGTTCTCGTTGGGGCGGTACTCGCGGATCTTGGCTTCCAGCTCGCGGTAGACGCGATCCACCGGGTCCATCGGCAACACTTCGGACGCGGAGGGAGGAACGCTTACAGACTCGGAAGCCACTCTCTTTTGATTGTACCAGCGGCCACGATTTTCAGTGCGGCCGCTTCCTCCCTATCGTCGCGCCCGCTCCCGATTCCCCTAACCTGTTGACGCGCAAGGGGCCTCCCAGCTGGCTCGCGGCTTCTCCTCTCCTTTTATTGTTTGACACCGGCGGACTGGACCGGCCGAAGGGGCAGAAAAATACGAAAAGATCCGGAATTTACCCATCGATAGCCTAAAGCCTCTGGCGGCATCCGCCGATATAAACACTGACAGAACTTCGGCGGTAAGTACAGCGGCTTCGACTTACTACCACCAGCGAGACAGAACCGTCATCGGTTACTCGATTGTTAACCAGAGATATGGGAGTGCTGGGAGTTTGCTGCCAGGTAAATCAACCAAGGTTGACTACCTTTCGCAGAATTGTTCGGGGATAGCAGGAGGGGTTAGTGTTAGCGCTTGGATCCTGCGTGTCTATGCGGGTCTGGCGTAGGAGTATTACCGAGAATGACCAAGTTATCCGCAGTAAACACTATTGGACTAACTATAGTAACTTGTCTCATAGCGGTGGCCCCCGCAGGTGCGCAAACCAAGCTCCATCTTCGTTATGGAGCCGGCCCCAAGGTCACGGTTACCGGTGCGTCGAACACCACCCCAATTCAAATCACCACCAGCTCCCCCCACAAATTCAACAACGGAGATGTCATCTGGATCTGGGGTATTGATGGAAACTGGAATGCCAACGGCACCCGTATCGTGAAATCGGTGCTCGACTCCACCCATTTCACCATTCAATACATGAACGGTGCGGATGCTGCGGGCAATGGAACGTTTTCACCTGCCACGCGCATCGGCGCCTGGTGCGGTTCCACGGTTTCGTACAACCTGACCAGCCACCCGCGCTTGTGGTTCGACGGTCCCAACGGCTCTCTCACTTCGCGAGTGAAAGACCCGGACGGCTCGGGCGGCCAGACTGCACCGCGCGCCCAGACGGGCAACGCGCCGTGGGATGCCATGTCGGCCTTTCTCGATAGTTCGATCGGCTCCGCCTACCAGTGGAACGGCGCCAATTTTGGCCAGTTCCGCAACGGGTCCCACGCCGCCATCGCGTCGATGGCGATGCGCTGGTTCAGCGACAACTCCAAAACCACCTACCGGGACGGTGCGATCCACTGGATTCAAAACGCGGAGAGGATTTCCGAAACCCTGGCCTGCGACGAAAGCGCCCCGGCATGCGGTGACGCCACTGACATGGACTACGCCGCGGGCTACTATGTGACCCCGCTGGCGGAGGCATACACGCTCATGCACGGCCAGCTCTCGTCGAGCGATATCTCCCGTTTCGCGGGCATGATGCTCAACGACAACACCGATGGCGCCACCTGCAGCCCCATGTACACGCCGGGCACGGGCACCATCATCTCGAGCACGTCGGCAGGCGTCATGATGGGCAGCGGTACGAACTGGACCAGCAGTTTGTCCGCCGGCGATGTCATTTTCCCCGCCGGATACAATCCGTGGGTTGTGGTGTCGGTGGATTCCAATACGCAGCTACACTACCGCACCACCAACCTGCCTGGGGCCAACTTCAGCGGCTCTTATTCGTACAAGATCGCCAAGCCCTGGAAGACTGGGAACTGCGGTTGGTCGTTTTTCGCGAAACACTCCGGTTACTCCATTCTCAGCCCTTATCTGCAATATCCGAATCAGGGAGGAATCCTGCTGGCCGACCTTTTCGGCAACCAGTTCCTCACCAAGACGGCAGCTTTCCTGAATATTGGACTGGCCACCGCCGACGATGACCCGCGGGGCGCCCGCCTCGCCGAAGGCGCCGCCAACTGGTTTCAGGATGTAGGGTTTCCGCTTTATCAGAAATACTGGACCGGCCCCACCCAGATCGACAGCCAGTACGGGCCGGATCGCTTCGGCCAGTTCATGGTGGATGTCGTCTGGGGACTCTACAACTCTACCGGCGGCGCGGTGAACTATCTCGGCGGGAACTGGCTCAAGAACCGCGCCCTGTTCAACATTTACGAGTGGCTGCCCACCTCCGACGCCAGTGCCGGCAAGCCGTATGGCCTCGGGTACGGCATATCCAACGAGGCGCTCCGCGACTGGGGCCGAACGCTCGACCCGGCGGAGCTTTCCCAGATCTACTCCACCACCCCCCAAGGCCAGCAGCTCAATTACTTCATGCGCAACGTGCGCGGCGATTTCAACTCGTCGAGCATCCGTTCCTTCTCCTGTTACGCCTGTCCTGTCGCCTACGCCTTCACCGACCCCTCGCACGGCTTCACCGACTACCGGTCCACCCTGCCAACCGCCATGGCCTTCATCCATACGGATGTCGAATCGACCAGCCCCACCACCAACACCAGCATGATCATCGACCGCACGGGGTTCACGTCGCCGTCCGACACCTTGCTGCACATCATGGCGGTGGATATTGAGCGAGACACGAATCACCTCTCGAGCGCCTCCAACGGAACCTTCAATCCGGCTTCTTACTCCATCTACAAGAACCACCAGATGCTGGGCGAAGATTCCGGCTCCGGGGTTCAGACCGTCAACGGCTACACCGGCTTTGACAGCAAGTCGATGTACATGGAAGTGGGTGGCGCCATGAACCTGAAGGACGCCGACGGTACTGCTGTCTTCGCCGATGTACAAGTGCCGCGCTTCTCTGATGGAGGCACGGGAAACAGCCGCGACAAGTACATGTACGCCCTGGTCGATTCTGCGGGCGCTTATGCCCCGGCGGCGTCACTGTCGCGCATGCACCGCCATTTCCTCGATTTCAAGGGAGGCAACAGCCAGTTCATCCTGGTCTATGACGACGTCGCCTCGTCGGCCGGCCGCATGAAACGCACTTATCTCCACTACCCTAACAACGGTCAGTCGGGCGAAGGCAACACCACCTTTTCGGCCGGCACCAATTCGGTAACTTCCATGGATGGCAGCGGCGGATCGATGCTGCTGACCAAAGTGCTCTTCCCAGGGACCGCCGGGTTCACCTACGTGGATAGCGCCAATGGCAGCTACCCCGGAGGACAGGGGCAGACATTCCGCGTCTCCGTGTGCGCCGGCAGCGGCTCCTCGGCATCCGGCTGCGACTCCGGCAACACCCAGGCGGAGTTCATGACCATTCACATGCCGGCGATGAACCAGTCCGCCGCCATGCCTGCGGTTTCCATGATGTCGGGAATCGATTCCAATTTCCGCGGCGTCCGCATCGACGGCGGCGCGCCGAAAATCGCCCTCTTCGCACGCAACGGCGTGCTGCAGAAGGGCGTGGGAACGTTCTCCTCCGATCAATCCGGCACCATCCAGATCGTGATCGCCGGGCTCGCCCCCGGCCGCTACTCGTTCTACAAGAACGGCGCCGTGCTGACCAGTGTTGATGTCGTTGATGGCGACAACACGCTGTATGTCGAATCGACCGCCGGCAGCTTCTCCGTCTCCCAGGGTACAGCCGGATCGGGGTCCACGCCCGGACCCGGCGCCACCCTTTCGGCGCCCATTAATGTTACCGCCACCACCATCTCCACCGCCCAGATCTACGTGTCGTGGGCTGCCGGCGCTGGCAATACGGGGGTGATGGGTTATCGTGTCTATCGCGACGGCTCGCTGATCGCCACCGTCCCGACTCTTTACTACTCGGACACCAGCCTCACGCCGTCCACCACTTACTCCTACACCATCGCCGCCGTTGATGGTACCGGCAATGCGTCCAGCCTGTCCACCGCGGCAATCGCCAAGACTCTGGCACCTACCGTTACTCTGTCTGCACCCACCACCGTCGTCGCCACCACGGTCTCCAGCACCCAGATCTACATTTCCTGGGCTGCCGGCCCCGTCAACACCGGCGTCACCGGTTACCGGGTCTATCGAGATGGCAGCCTGATTACGACCGTACCGACTCTCTATTACGCAGACAGCAACCTGACACCGGCGACGACGTACTCCTATACCGTCTCCGCCGTCGATGCCGCAGGTAATGCATCCGCACAGTCGGCTCCCGGGACCGGGAAAACCATGGCCGCACTTAGCGCACCCACTACCGTCGTCGCCACCACCGTCTCCAGCACCCAGATCTACATCTCCTGGGCTGCCGGCCCCGTCAACACCGGCGTCACCGGTTACCGGGTCTATCGAGATGGCAGCCTGATTACGACCGTACCGACTCTCTATTACGCAGACAGCAACCTGACACCGGCGACGACGTACTCCTATACCGTCTCCGCCGTCGATGCCGCGGGTAATGCGTCCGCCCAGTCGGCGCCTGGGACCGGGAAAACCATGGCTGCTCTTAGCGCACCCACTACCGTCGTAGCCACCGCTACCTCCAGCACCCAGATCTACATCTCCTGGGCTGCGGGTCCAGGCAATAGCGGCGTCACCGGCTACCGGGTCTACCGCAACGGCACCCTCATCACCACCGTGCCGACGCTCTACTACGCCGACAGCAACCTCACCCCTTCGACCACCTACTCGTACACGGTCGCTGCCGTCGATAACGCCGGTAATGCCTCCGCCCAATCAGCCGCAGCCTCCGCCAAGACTCTGGCAGCGCCTGTGACCCTGGCGCCGCCCACCAACGTCGCCGCGACCGCGAAATCGAGCACGCAGATTGATGTCTCCTGGACGGCCGGAGCGGGCAACGCGAACGTCGCCGGGTATCGCGTCTTCCGCAATGGCGGGTTGATCGCGACTGTCAACGCGCTCTCCTACTCCGACTCCGGCTTAGCGCCGTCCACGATCTATTCGTATACCATCGCCGTGGTGGACAGCGCCGGAAACGCCTCTATCGCATCCGCTCCCGCGTCGGCCCAGACTCAGGCCGCTCCGGTGACCCTCGCACCACCGGCGACCGTGACCGCCGCCGCCATCTCGGCGAGTCAGGTTACCGTCTCCTGGGCAGCCTCCAGCAGCTCGGGCGTCACCGGCTACCGCGTCTATCGTAGCGGCACCCTGCTGGCCACCGTCGCCGCATTGAGCTATACCGATAGCAATCTCACTGCCGCGACCAGCTACTCCTACGCGGTCGCCGCCGTGGACGGTTCCGGTAACGCTTCGAGCCCGTCGGCCGCGACCATTGCCACCACCTTCGCGGCGTCGATGCAGATTACTCTCGCTCCGCCGACCAACGTCACCGCCACCGCGGCATCCAGCACGCAGATCAATGTGGCTTGGGCGGCCGGGCCCGGCAATACCAACGTCACAGCCTACCGCGTTTACCGCAACGGCTCGCTGGCCGCCGCGGTCAGCGCTCTTTCGTACGCCGACTCGAATCTGAACCCCTCGACCTCCTATAGTTACAAGGTCGCGGCTGTGGATTCCACCGGCAACGTCTCAGCGCAATCGGCAGCCGTGTCCGCCACCACCTTGACCGCGCCGCCGGTGGCCGGGCCGACACCCGTCTCGGTGAGTCCGAACACCGGCAGCGGCAGCAGTCAAACGTTCAGCTTCACTTACTCCGATCCACGAGGCTACTCCAGCATCACCTCGGTCCTCTCGATCGTGAATGCCTCGATGTCGGCATCCGGAGGCTGCTTCGTCCTGTATCATCCCGGGCCCAACATGCTCTATCTCGCCAACGACGCCGGTACCGGCTGGTCAGCCCCTGTGGCCCTGGGGCAGACGGGAACCGCCCAGAACAGCCAGTGCGCCATCGACGCGGCCGCCTCGTCCGCCACGGGCAACGCCAGTCACCTCATGGTGAATCTCTCCATGAGCTTCCGCAGTTCCTTCGGGGGCAACAAGACGATCTATTCCAACGTCTCCGATGGCAACGAGTCCGGCTGGCAGCAGCTCGGTTCGTGGGTCGTACCCACCGGGCCTGCCGCCCCGGTATCGGTGAGCCCCAGTTCTGGAAGCGGCGGCAGCCAGAACTTCAGCTTCGTCTACTCGTCGCCGAAGGGCTATACCTCGCTCACCTCGGTGGCCGGCCTCATCAACAACTCGGCCTCGGGAGCGGGCGCCTGCTACTTCCTCTACTACCCGATCGCTAAGTTCCTCTACCTCGCCAACGACACGAACTCTGCGTGGATCGGACCGGCCTTTGTCGGGCAGTCGGGCACCGTGCAGAACAGCCAGTGCAGCATCAACGCGGCCGGCTCCTCCGACTCCGGGATCAACGCCAACCTGACCCTCAATCTGGCCATCACGTTCAAGGCGTCGTTTGCCGGAAACAAGAACATTTACCTGAACGCCACCGATTGGGCCGAATCAGGATGGAAGCAACTCGGCAGTTGGACGGTCACCTCGGCCGGACCGACACCCGTCTCCGTCAGTCCGAACGCGGGCGCAGGCAACAGCCAGCTCTTCCAACTCGTCTATTCCGACCCCAAAGGATATGCCTCGCTGGCATCGGTGGGCGCCCTTTTCAACACCTCCCCCTCTGCCGAAAACGCCTGCCACCTGCTGTACTATCCGGCTGCGAAGACGCTGTACCTCGCCAATGACGACGCCAGCGACTGGATAGGCCCGGTCGTTCCTGGCCTGGCCGGTTCCATTCAGAACAGCCAGTGCACCATCAACGCCCCATCCTCTTCGGTAGTGGGTGCGGGCACTACGCTCACCCTGAGCGTCGCCATCAGCTTCCGCCCCGTCTTCGGCGGGTCGAAGGGCATCTACCTGAATGCCAATGACGGGGTAGACTCGGGCTGGCTCCAACTCGCCAGCTGGACGGTCACCATTTGGGGCAGCATCGGCGGCGGGCTCGGCGGCTTCTGACACCGGGCCGGGCAGGGCTGCTATCACTCCGGATAGTAGCCTTCCCTGGCCCGTACTTTCCGCCCCTTCATATTCTGCAGAGTGACTTCGATCGGGTGCCACGTATGGCCTTCGGCAGGCGGCGGCTGGAAAGTCACCAGGTAGCCGTGCATCAAATCCTCCGACACCGACTCGAACACGGCCCGGATCTCGGAAGGATTGTGAATGGCGAACGCCACTCCGCCCGTGGTCTTCGAGACTGTGGCCAGTTGCCGCAGCAGATCGGGATGCTGCAGCGCGCTGCCCTGCGCGATCGTGTAGATCGGAATCCCCGCGCTCTTGGCGCGCAGAATCGCTGCCTCGGTGGTCAACACGCTGCAGTTATCCGACCCGTCGGTAAAGACCACGATCACCTTCTTCCCCGGCCTTCCGGCCAGATCCAGGTTCACCCTCACCAGCGCGTCATAAAGAGCGGTCGGGCCGGCAGCATGGGTCTTCATTACCGCGCGCTTGGCCGCGCTCTTGTCGGTGGTGAAATCCTGCAACTCCGTCACCGAGTCGTTGAAACTGTAGACCGCCACCGAATCGATCGGTCGCAAGTCGCCGATCAGCTTCAGGGCGGCATTGCGCAGCGCCGGCAGGGCTGGCTGCATGCTTCCCGTGGTGTCAAACAGCAGCGCCACCGAAACCTCCGACTTGCGCGTCTCGAACGCTACTTGGGTCAGCGGTTGGCCATTCTCCTTGATTGTGAAATCGCTGGCCGGCAAATCATCCACATAGTGGCCCTTGTCATCCTTGATGGTGGCGTAGACTTCCACCAGCCGGCCGGTAGCTCGGAACACCGTGCCCTCGTCGGAGCCCTGCGCAGCCGCGGTATTGGCTGACGCGGGAGCCGGCGCCGCGCCAGTCGCCGGCTGGCCAGTCGCACCGCCCGCCACCGGCTCGACCTTCCTTCCGCCTCTCGTCAGCCGGCTCGCGACCTTCTCGATGGAAGTGAAACCGCCCGAGAAATAGGAGCCCGGTTCGCTGCTCGACGGGAACAGCTCCGTACGCGGAAACATCGGCAGCCCGCGGCCGTCCGCCTCCACGACGAAGCGATGCTTGCTCAGCAGCTTGGGGTCTTCCGAAACCAGAAGATGCTCGGGCTCGAGCGTCGCCGCGTAAACCAAGCCGCTCAAGGCCGCGGCGGTCTTGGCCGGGTCCGGCGACTTGGCCAGCGAGTCGATCCTTGGCGACCGCTGCAGTTCCCGCGCTCGTTCGAAGGCATCCAGGTGCGGCCCGTCGAGCCGGAGCAACCGCGTTGGAATCGCGTGGTCCAGATCCATCGATGCTTCCGTTGCCGGTCCGCTCACGATCTCCCGCAGAATTGCCAGCGCCCGCGCCGAATAGTCAGGCGCGGTCAGGTCGACGCAAATCCTGTGGAAGGCAGCCGCCGAGCGCTTCTCATCCAGCGTGCCGGCCTTGGCGCCGCGCACCACCAGGTACACCAGCGAGTGCCATTCCCCCAGCAGCGTGTTCCGCACGGCCGGCTTGGCCTTGGTCACCAGCTCGGTAAACTGTGCCAGCGCCCGGAAGTCGTCGGCACTCAACCCCGGCAGGCTCTCGAAGTAAGGCAGCAGATGCCGCCACTCCGCATAATTTTTGATCAGCAGCCGGGTCGCATCGCCATCCAGCGGAGTCTTGCGCTTTTCCTCGAGCTGAGCCAGCGGAACCAGCGCGTCGAGCGGTTCCACTTCCGGCAAATCCGCTTCGCTCGCCCCCCACGCCTCCTCGCCCCCGGGAAAGCGAACATGCCCTGACGCCGAAAGCGGCAAATCGCGGAAAAGAGCCGGCCGCCACGTGCCCGCCATGCGCTCCATACCCCCAGCCATCTCGCTCGACCGGCGGTACCATGCGTAGAACCGTTCCGTGCGCTCGCCGCTTTGCGTGAAGAATCGCTGGTGCGCCGGGTCGGTCCGCGAGATCGCCGAATAGAAGCCCGCCAGCGTGCCCTTATCCTTCTCAAGCAGCATGCGCAGGAAGGCCGTGGGGTCGAACGGGCTCGCTCCCACCAGCTTCTGCCAGACCGTGTGCGCGTCGGCGCCGCCGGGCAAGGTCACCGCACCTTTCGATACCGCGAACGATGGCGCGTACAACGCCACGACATTGGCGTGCTGGCTCACCAGCAGCCGCAGCCCGACGCTCTTCAGCAGAATGGCAGCCGCCTCGGGCTGCATCGCCCCCAGTCCGGCATAAACCTTGGCCAGCCGCAAGTCGCGCGCGAACAACTCCGCCGCCCCGCCGGCCATCACCGGCAGCGTCTTCATCAGGTCCCGCCACGCCGCCGTATTCTCCAGCCGAGCCGTGTCGGACGTCACCTCGAAGCTGAAACTCTTGCCTGCGACCAGCGTCTCCTCCATCGAGATTTCATCGATCCCCAGCGCCCCGGGAATCGGCTGCCGCAGCACGTCCTGCGGTTGGTCGCCAGGTTCAATCGCGTAGCTGCCCTCGCGCGAAGACAGCTTCCACCCCAGCAGCGAGAGAATCTTCTCGGCCTTCTTGCGCTCCGCGTCCGTAGCCAGCGACATCGTCACCACCAACACGTCGTCCCGCTGCGTACCCATCCGGCTCAGCTCCGCGACCGAGGAAATATAAGCCTGGATGGTGGCCCCATAATCGGGAATCGCTTCCGCGTTGGCGGGCTCGTTTTCCTTTTGCAGTTGCCTGCAATACTCCAGAAAGAAATCGCCGTAAGCCGGAGTCTCCGTCAGGTGCGCAATCACTGCGAACGCCTTCAGCCCACCCGGCACCCAGACCTCTTCGCCCACCGGGAGATCCGGCGTCGCCAGGTCCATCTCCGCGTCGGCTTTCTGGCTCGACGGCTTCCCGAGATTGGCGATCCGCTCCCGCACTGCCGCCGCGTCGGCGGCTTTGGGGTCCAGCCGCAAATAGGCATTCATGTGCTCCCCGGCGGCGGCATAGTCCTGCCGCGCTTCGAGGATCATCCCGAGCACGTACTCCGCCCGCGCCAACTGGTGCTTCTTATCGATGCGGATGGCCTCGTCGATCGCACTGCGCGCGCCGTCGAGATCTCCCAGGTGATAGCGGATCACCGCCGCATCCACCAGGATCGCGGGAAACCGCCGGCGGGTGTCCATTCGGATCAACGTCTCCGCGGTCTTGGCCGCCTGGGTCCACTCCCGCGACGCCATCTGCAGGTGCGCCACCCGGTAATACGGCAGGGGATCCTTCGGGTCCACGGCGATGGCCCTCTGGTAGGCATCCCGCGCCTCTTCGTACTTCTCCTGATTCTCCAGCGCGATCCCGAGCGCGCTCCACCCCGGCGAGAACTTCGGCGCCGACTTGACCGTCGCGGCCATCTGCCGCTCCGCGTCGAACCACCGCCGCTCCTCCATCGCCTTGATACCCGCGTCCCAGGCCTTTTGTCCCGACCGCGGCACCGTGTCCTCACTCAGGTCCAACCCCGGTCCTTCGGCGGCCTTCGTCAGGATCAGGTCGGGCAGGATGGGATTCGTGCCGAAGCGCGGGTCGGTCATATCGATGCTGCTGGAGTGATACCCCTTCAGCACCGCTGTCATCGAACAACGCGCGACCGAGATCTGATTCAGCGGATCGATCTCCGCCTTCCAGATGAACTGACCGGTTTTGTCGGTCACCGTCTCGATCCGGTTGTCCATCCCCCAACAATGGCGCTCCACCGGAACCCTGACTCCGGGTGACGATCCGTCATCCAGAACCACCTTCCCGCGGAACACCACCACCGCCGCCTGCGACGCCGGAATCAACGTCGCCAAAGCGATGAGAAACGCCAATTTACTACGGAGCCTGTGTATCCTCAATTGACAAAGTATAACTCTCCCGGCCCCCCGGGACACCCGTCCCCAACCGCGCCAACCGCGCCGACCCCGGCCAACTGCCGATTCCATTACAATCCAGGGAAGGGCGTCCGCTCCCATGGATTCCAGGCCTTCCCCTACAACCCGGCTGCTGGCTGGACTGGCGGTCACCCTGACCGCCGTCGCCGTCTACTCCGGCTACACCATCCTGCAGCTCGCCGCCCTCCAGGAACTGCAAACCCGCACCATCGACCGCAACCGCACCGACTCGCTCCTGCTGCTCCGCATCCAGAACAACCTCAACTCCGTCGCCCTCACCATGCGCGACATGCTCGATGGCAGCGAGCCCTACCCCCTCACCGCCTGGCGCGCTCAATTCCATCGCCTGCGCACCGACCTCGAGGATGCCCTGGCACAGGAAGAGCACACCTCGCCGCTCGACCGCAGTCCCGACCAGCGCCGGTACCTGGCCTCCTCAGTGGCCCAGTTCTGGGATGCCGCCGGACGCATCTTCGCCCTCGCCGACAGCGGACAGGAGCAGGAAGCGCGCACCCAGATCCGCCTCTCGCTCGAAGCCCGCCAGCAGGCCCTCAGCACCGCCGTCGCCCGCCAACTGGTACAGAACAACGAGATCGAGCAGGAAGCCGCCGCCCACACCCAGGCCATCTACGCGCGCGCCAAGCGCAATGTCTACGCCTTCCTCGCCGCCATGCTGGTGCTCATCGCCTCCACCGGCCTCTACCTGGTGCAGTCCAACCGCCGCATGTTCCTCCACCAGGCCGCCCTCTCTGAGCGACGCAGCGAATTGGCCCAACAGCTCATCTCCATGCAGGAGAATACCTTCCGCTCCATCGCCCGTGAGCTGCATGACGATTTCGGCCAGATCCTCACCGCCATCGGCGTGATGCTCCAGCGCGCCGGCCGGAAATCCGGCTTCCCCGTCGATCCCGACCTCCGCGAGGTCCAGGAGATCGTCCAGACTACACTGGAAAAGGTGCGTTCCCTCTCCCACGCCCTTCACCCCGCTGCCATCGAGGAATTGGGCTTCGAGAGCGCCCTCGACCAGTACCTTCCCGGCTTCGAACGCCAGACCGGCATCGCCGTCACCTATCAGAAGCTGGGCGAGAGCCGCGACGTCGATCGCAACGTGGCTATCCAGCTCTACCGCATTATGCAGGAAGCCTTGAACAATGCCGCCCGCCACTCGAAGGCCAGCCGCGCGTCCGTCCGCCTGAACTACCTGCCCTCCTCGGTCGTCCTCGAAATTGAAGATGAGGGTGTCGGCTTCGGCCGCCTCGACAAGCAGGGCATGGGGCTGGTCTCCATGCGGGAGCGCGCCGAGCTGGTCAACGGGACCGTCGAGTTTCTCGCGCGCGCAGGCGGCGGCGCGCTCGTCCGCCTCACTGTGCCCGCCGCCCCGGAGACAGCCCATGCCTGACGCCCCCATCACCGTGTTGCTGGTGGACGACCACGCGCTCGTCCGCCGCGGCTTCCGCCGCATGCTGGAGGACGACCCCGCCATCCTGGTAGTGGGCGAAGCCAGTGACGGGCACGACGCCGTGGAGACTGCCGCCGCCCTCAAGCCCGCCGTGGTCGTCATGGACTTCGCCCTTCCCAGCATGAATGGCGCCGTCGCCACGCGGCAGATCCTCAAAGCCAATCCCGACACCGCTGTTCTCATCCTCAGCATGCACAATGAGCCCACCTACGTGCGCACCTGCCTCGAAGCCGGGGCGCGAGGCTACCTCCTGAAGAACGCCATGGATCTCGAACTCGTGAGCGCAGTCAAGCAGGTGGCTGACGGAGAGCGCGTGCTCGATCCCCGCCTTGGCGCGCTCATGGAATCGGGCGCGGAGCCCGCCCTCACCACGCGCGAGCTCGAGGTTCTCCAGCTCATCGTCAACGGCAAATCGAACAAAGAGATCGCCACCGTCCTCGGCCTGAGTGCCAACACCGTCGCCGTCCACCGCGCCAATATCATGCAGACGCTGGGCATCCACAACACCGCGGAGATGGTGGTCTATGCCATCCGCAAAGGACTGGTGAGTATCGCGTGACGCGCCGCTCGCTGCTTGTGGGCGCCCTCTCCGCGGCCGCCGCCGCGCCTCCCAGCCCCGGCTTTCAACTGGTGGACGTCACCGCGCAGGCCGGGCTCGACTTCCGCCACACCAGCGGCGCCTTCGGCCAGAAATACCTGCCCGAGACCATGGGCCCCGGCTGCGCCTTCTTCGACTACGATGGCGATGGATGGCTCGATATCCTGGTGGCCAACGGCAGCGACTGGCCCGGCCACAAACGCCGCCGCTCCACCCCGCGCCTCTACCACAACAACCGCGACGGCTCGTTCACCGACGTCACCGAACGCGCCGGCCTGTCGGTCGAGATGTACGCCATGGGCGTCGCCATCGCCGACTTCAATAACGACGGCTTCCCCGACCTTCTCATCACCGCCGTGGGCCAGAACCGGCTCTTCCAGAACAACGGCCGCGGCCAGTTCCTGGACGTCACCGCCAAGGCCGGGCTCGCCGGGCGCTCCGCCTTCAGCACCTCCGCCCTCTGGTTCGACTACGACCGCGACGGCCTGCTCGACCTCCTGGTCTGCAACTACGTGAAGTGGGCACCCGAGCACGACGTCTTCTGCAGCGTGGACGGCAAGAACAAATCTTACTGCACCCCCGAGGCCTACCACGGCTCCACCTGCTGGCTGTTCCGCAACCGCGGCAACGGCACCTTTGAAGATGTCACCGCCAAGAGCGGCATCTTCGACACCACCTCGAAGTCTCTCGGCGTGGCCATGCTCGACCACGACCAGGACGGCTGGCCCGACCTTCTGATCGCTAACGACACCCAGCCCAACAAGCTCTACCGCAATCGCCGCGACGGCACCTTCGAGGACGTCGCCGTGCGCGCCGGCGTGGCCTTCAGCGAAGACGGCAAGGCCCGCGCCGGCATGGGAGTCGATGTCGCCGACTACGACAACTCCGGCGCACCCGGCATCGCCATCACCAACTTCGACAACGAAATGATGGCGCTCTATCGCCCCAACGGCAAGGGCGGATACACCGATCTCGCGGTGAAAGCCGGCATCGGCAATCCCTCGCGCGAAAGCCTCGGCTTCGGCTGCACATTCCTCGATGTGAACCTGGATGGCTATCTCGATCTGCTCGCCGTCAACGGTCACATCGATGAGACTGTCCGCCAGATCCGCAGGAACGCTGGCTATGCGCAGCCCCCGCACCTCTTCCTCAACGATGGCAAGGGCGCCTTCCGCGATGCCGCCGCCTCCTCGGGCGCTCCGTTCGCCGCGCCCAAGGTTGCACGCGGGCTGGCCATCGGCGATTACGACCGCGATGGCGATCTCGACATCCTCATCAGCACCAACCAGGGACCCCTGCTCCTCTACCGCAACGACGTCACCTCGGGCAACCGGTCGCTGCGCCTGAAGCTCACCGGCACTAAATCCAACCGCGATGCCATTGGCGCCGTGGTCCGGCTGTGGACCCCAGATGGCGCGCAGTCCCGCATGGTGAAGACCGGGTCCAGCTACCTCTCACAGTCCGAGCTCACCGTAACCTTCGGCCTCGGCCGCCGCGACCGCGCCGACCGCCTCACCATCGATTGGCCCAGCGGCGCGAAGCAGGAGTTCAAAAGCGTCGCCGCTGGCCAATACCAGTGCGTCGAAGGCAGCCTCCTCAAACCTGAGGTTCGCGACTCTCCACCGTAGCCGCCACCAGTTCCGCGATCTCCGCCGCCACGTCGTCCGGCAGCGCTTCGCGCGTCAGCAGCTCGAAAAGCGCCACCAGGTCCACCACGCGGATCAGCCCCCGCCAGCCTTCCGGCAACACGCCTCCCGCGCTCCGGTAGCCATCGCTGAAGAAAGGCTCGCTCGGCGGCCGCGACGCCCGTTCGTAGCGCAGGAAGTTGCCTAAGTCGCTCAGCGGCGTGCCCGCCACCGCGAACTCCCAATCGAGGATCGCCGCCACTTCCCACCGGCCTGCCGATTCCCGCACCAGCACGTTGCGCTTGCCGAAATCCCCGTGCACCAATTGCGTCTGTTCCTCGCACATCGCCAGTTCGTCTCGCCGCGACCACATCAACTCGTGCACGCTCGCCCTCACCCGCTGCGGGACGCGCGCCTGCAGGATCGCCGACTCGAGACAACCATCCACAAACCGCGTCATGGCATGTTCACCCTCCATCAACGGCCACGAGACCTCCGGCCCCGCCGTCAGCCATCCGCCCTTCGCGAATCGGACCCGATGTACCGCGGCCAGGGCCTCGCCGATCGAGCGCGACGCCTCCGCGATCGCCTCCCGGTCTCCCCTGCCCCGCAGTTCGCGAAACGTGATGCCCTCTACCCAGCGCAACACCGCGAACGGAGGCGACCCCGCGGGCTCGGCATACACTACTTCAGGCACCGGCACCGAGCCGGCCACCAACCGCATCACGTCCAGCTCCTTCTGGCACAGCACCGGATCGTGCTCGTAGATGCGCAGCACGAAGTCTTCCGCGGCGGAATCCAGCCGCAACCGGAAGCTGGCATTGCGCAAGCCTCCGGTCAGGCGCTGGGCCGCCAGGACCCTGCCGCCCGGGAATGCCCGCTCGATATACCGTTCTAACCCGACGTCTGCCACCGGCAATGTAATACCATGTCTCATTCAACATGCCAAGAGCGGCGTTTCGCTGGTTCTATCTTCTCTTCTTCCTCTCCGGCTTCCCCGCGCTGCTCTATCAGATCGTGTGGCAGCGAACCCTCTTCGCTATCTATGGCGTCAACATCGAGTCAGTCACGGTGGTGGTGAGTGCGTTCATGCTCGGGCTGGGGCTCGGCAGCCTCGCCGGTGGCCGCATCTCGCGCAACCCGTCCGCCCCGCTGCTGCTCCTGTTCGCCGCCATCGAGCTCGGCATCGCGGCGTACGGCCTCGCCTCGCTCTCGCTCTTCCAGTTCGCCGCGCGCTTCACCGCCGGCGCGCCGCCGCTCCAAACCGGCCTGCTGTCGTTCGCTCTGGTTCTCTTCCCCACCGTGCTGATGGGCGCCACCCTGCCGCTCCTCGTCGCGCACCTGGTGCGGCTCTCGGGGAACGTCGGCCAGTCGGTGGGAGTGCTCTACTTCGTCAACACGCTCGGCTCGGCGGTGGCCTGCTTCGTGGCAGCCATGGCCACCATGCCCTACCTCGGCATCTCCGGGTCGGTACGAGTCGCCGCCGCCATCAACATCCTGGTGGGCCTGTCGATCCTCGCCCTGCGCCTCACCTGGCGCGCGCAACCCACCGGCCCACCGGCCGCCGCCAATAAGACTGCCTCCGCGGCCCTGCTGCCCTTTCCCGTGGCGCTGCTGCTCGCCGCCGCCGCGGGCTTTCTCTCGCTCTGCTACGAAATCGTCTGGTATCGTCTCTACTCGTTCGCCACTAATGGACCCGCCGAGTGCTTCGCCTTCGTCCTCGGCGCGTTCCTCGCCGGCATCGCCCTGGGGTCGCTGCTGAGCCGGCCGATCTGCAACCGTCCCACCTCCGATGTCCCACGCCTGGCCCGCTCCATCGCCTGGCTCGTGCTCTCCGCCAACCTTCTGGGCTTCGCCGTCGTGCCGCTCGTCGCCTTCACCGTGCGCCGCGTGGACTATCTTTGGACCCTGCCCCTGATCGCCCTCACCGCCGGACTCCTGGGCGCGGCCTTCCCGCTCCTCTGCCACATCTCCGTGCCGCCCGACACCCGCGCCGGCGCCGGACTCAGCTACCTCTACCTCGCCAATATAGTAGGCTCGGCCGCCGGAAGCTGGCTCGTCGGCTTCGTCCTCATGGACTATCTCTCCCTGCGCTGGCTTTCTGTCCTCCTCGCGATCCTCGGCATCGCCCTCGCCGCCGCGCTGCTGGCCGTCGCCCGCCCCGTCCGCGCACTCACCGCTGCCGCCATCCCGTGCGCTGCCCTGGCCGTCCTGCTCACCTCCGGCCCGCTCTTCGCCACCGTGTACGGCCAGATGCAGTACAAGCAGGAGTGGGGCGAGCCCGGCACGCGCATTGCCGACCTCGTGGAAACACGCAGCGGGGTCGTCGCCGTGGACGAGGACGGCGCCATCTTCGGCGGCGGCGCCTTCGACGGCTGGATGACTACCGACGTGCGCGAGACCAGCCTGCTGCTCCGCCCGCTCGCCCTCAGCTTCTTCCACCCCGCGCCCAAGGAGGTGCTCGAAGTCGGACTATCAGGCGGCGCCTGGTGCGAGATCATCTCCAACCATCCGCAGCTCGAAAGGCAGGTGGTCATCGAAATCAACCCCGGCTACCTCGATGTCATCAGCCGCTACCCCTCCGTAGCCCCGCTCCTGCACAACCCCAAAGTCGAGATCGCGATCGACGACGGCCGCCGCTGGATGCTCCGCCACCGCAACCAGAAGTTCGACGTCATTGTCATGGACACCATTTACTACTGGCGCGCCCACGCTACCAATCTGCTCTCCGTGGAGTTCCTCGATCTCGCGCGCCAGATGCTCAAGCCCGGCGGCATCCTCTACTACAACACCACCTTCAGCCGCGATGCACAGCACACCGGCGCCGTTCACTTCCCGTACGCCTACCGCTTCGGGCCCTTCATGGCCGTCAGCGATAGTCCCATCCCCGTGGACGCGGAACGCTGGCGCCAGGTGCTGTTGAATTATCGACTGGAAGGCAAGCCCCTGCTCGACGCGCACTCGCCCGCCGATGCCGCGCTACTCGAGGAAATCCTTACCCGCGCCGCCACCCTGCCTGGCGACACCTACGTCTCCGAAGGCATGGAAACCCGCGACAACATCCTGCGCCGCACTGCCGGCAAGCGCATCATCACCGACGACAACATGGCCACCGAGTGGCGGCCGCACGACCACTAAGCGCTGACCAATCGCCATCTCATCGTCTATCGCGCTAAGTGCCCGCCGGACGGAGCGCCGACACTTCGGATTCCTGAATCGCGTATTTGCCCGAGAGCGCCGTCATCGCCTCGGTGAGCGCATCGCCCTGCGACCGGAAGCCCTGCACCGTCGTGGTCAGTTTGGTCATCGCGTTGGGGTACGAGTCGCCCTTATAGCCGCGAGTCTGCGCCAATGCCTCGAAACCCTTGGCCGCGTCTTCCAGGCCCATCTTGAGTTCCTGCAACGACCGCTGCCGCTTGGTGAGCGCCCCGATCAGCGTAGTCCGCACATCCTGCGTGAATTCCTTCTGGATGGCGAGATTGTACACCGCCTGCCGCAGCTCACCCACTTTGGCGCTGATGGTATCCGCCGATTTCGCCAGATCCCGCGCTACCGAGGCGTTCTGATCCAGGTCCTTCCCGCTGCCCGAGCCGTTCGCCACCACGCCCGCGCACCAGGACTTGGCCCCGCTCACCATTTCCTTCTCCATGCTGCTGCTCTCCGCAAACCCAGCACGTTTTTCCACCAGGACTTTGTACAGCCCTACGGCTTCCCGCCGCTCTTCTTTGCCGCAACCGGCGAGGAGCGCCGCCACTACCACCACACCCCAAACGCGAAATTTCATATATGCAGATCCTCAAATTCGAGTCTGCCTAACTATAGTCCCTTTCACACCCTGAGTCTATGCCGGGGCCGGCCCCTCAGGCGCTGTATGAGATATCGATCACCTGCCGCATGTAGAGCGGCGCCACCGAGTGCCGGAAGCGGCTAGACGACCCCGCCAGCGCCTGCACCGCGAGCGCACCCATCTCCTTACGCGTGTATGACCTGCGAATCGACAGATCGCCGTCCGCCACCACCACTGGACAGACGAACGGCGCCACAAATGTGCGGAACAGCGCCAGCGGCAGCGGATGCCGCACCAGGTCGAGCAGCAGGAACCGGCGTGTGAATCGTCCCACATTGCGGATCAGCGCCACCACGTCCTGCTCCGAAAGATGATGCCCCAGGTACATCGAAAACGCGAGGTCGCTCTTCGGCAGCGGATCGCGCACCGCATCCGCGCGGACGATCCGAACCCGGCCATCGCGGCCGCCGCGCGGCGCCACGTCCACTCCCACCGTCTCCACCCCGAGCTTCTGCCCGATCTCGCGCAGCACCCCACCCGTCGCGCAACCGATGTCCATGATCCGCCGCACCGGCAGCGGGTCCCTGCGAATGGCGTTCAGGATCACCGCCGTATCTCCCAGATACCGGTGAATCCGCGCCAGTTGGTGATATGCCTGATCGGCCAGCGCATCCGGCACGCCCGGCTGGTCCAGGATCTCCCGCTCCGCCGTGCGTTCCATTGCGCCGCGGCTTAGTGTCGCCGCATACCCCTCCCGCATCGCATTATATGCAATCGCCGAAGCGGCCCGTCTCCGCGCGCATCTGTACAATGGACTGGACTGCAGCTCATGAAGAGCATTCTCGTGCTCGGGGGAGGTCCCGCCGGAGCGGCCGCCGCAATCGCCGCCGCCTCCGAGGGCTCGTCCGTTCGCCTCCTCGAACGCTCCCGCCAGCCGCGGCACAAAGTGTGCGGCGAGTTCCTCTCCCCCGGCATCTGCGCCGCCCTCCACCACCTGGGCGCCGCCGACATCGTCGCCGGAGCGGCCGTCATCCGCCGCTGCCGCCTCTGCTTCGGACTCCGCGAAAAGAGCTGGACCCTCGCCGAACCCGCCCGCGGCCTGAGTCGCTTCGAGTTCGACCACCGCCTGCTCGAACGCGCCGCCACCTACGGCGCCGTCATCGAACGCGGAGCCACCGCGCCCCACGACCTCCCGCCCGGCGCCGCCATCTTCGCCCTCGGCCGCCGGCCGCAATCCAACCGCGGCGATCGCCTCTTCGGCTTCAAAGCCCACTTCGAAGGACCGCCCGGCGACGCCATCGAGCTCTTCTTCGGCCCGCAAGGCTACATTGGCATCAACACCATCGAGAACGGCTGGACCAATGTCTGCGGCATGGCGCCCGAAGCAGTCCTCCGCCGCTACGATTTCGAGATCGATCCCTACGTCGCCGCCTTCCCAGCACTTGCCGAGCGCCTCCGCCCGCTGTGCCGCCGCATGCCGTGGCTCATGGTCGGCCCCCTCTGCCTCACCCCAGTCTCCGGCGGCCCGGCCCCCGGCGACTGCCTCTACCCCGCGGGCGACGCCCTCGGCTTCACCGACCCCTTCACCGGCACCGGCATCCTCAACGCGCTCCTCACCGGCCGCCTCGCCGGCATCAACGCCGCCCGCAGCGTCCCCGTCTCCCAGCACATCCGCCAGTGCCGCGACCTCCTCGGACGCCCCTTCGGAGTTTCCGCGATGTTCCGTAAAGTGCTCCAATGGGATTGTGCCTGGCAATTGGCTGCCCTGACCCCGGGCCCCTGGCTCTTTTGGGTGACGCGGGCCCACCTGCCGCAATAAAATCGGAAACTGGAACGGAATGAAAAAACTGATCGTCTTCGACCTGGATGGGACCCTCGCCGAAAGCAAGTCCGCGCTCGACCCTGAGATGGCCGCGCTGCTCCGCACCCTCATCTCGCTGGTGAAAGTGGCCGTCATCTCCGGCGGCGACTGGCCGCAGTTCGAGTCTCAACTCCTGGCCAATCTCTCCGCCCGCGACGGACTCAAGGACCTCTCCCTCCTGCCTACCTGCGGCACCAAGTTCTACCGCTACGACTCCTCCTGGTCCCTGCTCTACGCCGAGGACTTCACCGCGAAGGAAAAAGAGAAGATCATCGGTTCGCTCGAAAAGTCCATCGAGGCCGCCGGGTATAAGGTGGAGAAACTCTGGGGCGAAGCCATCGAAGACCGCGGCAGCCAGATCACCTACTCCGCCCTCGGCCAGCAGGCCCCCTACGTCGAGAAGAAGACCTGGGACCCGAGCTTTGATAAGCGCCGCAAGATCAAAGCCATCCTCGACACCATGATTCCCGAGTTCTCCGTGCGCATGGGCGGCTCGACTTCCATCGACGTGACCAAGCCCGGCATCGACAAAGCCTACGGCATCCGCAAGCTCCGCGACACCCTCGGCATCGCCATCGACGAGATGCTGTTCGTCGGCGACGCGCTCTTCCCCGGCGGCAATGACTACCCCGCCCGCGAAGCCGGAGTCACCTGCATTCAGGTGCGCGACCACGACGAGACCAAGCGCGTCATCGAGACCATCATCGCCTGCGCCGGCGGCGTGCAGCGTGGATAGCTTTCATCGGCGACGCCCTCTTCCCCAACGGCAGCCCCCACTGCCATCGGCGTCCCCGGCGTGCACCGCGACGGTCTCCTCCCCTGCCGCGGCCCGCCACACGGCGCGCACCCCGCGGCGTACACCGCGAATAGTCGTTGTATCCTGGATCAATGCCGATCGAATCACGGAAGACAGACAGTGGAGTTGCCGTTATTACGATATCGGGCCGTCTGGTTTTCGGCCGCGAGGTTGACCGGCTCGAAACGTTAGTCAACGAATTAATAACAGCGGGGCAACAGAAATTCGTCTTCGATTTGTCCACTCTCGATTACGTGGACAGCTCCGGCATCGGCACCATCGTCGCCTGCCTCACCCACATCAAGCAGGGCGGCGGCGAACTGCGCACCGCCGGTTCCAATCCCCGCATCCAGCGCCTCTTCACCATGACCGGCGTGGACAAACTGCTGAGCTTCTACCCCACCGTCGCCGAGGCCACCGCCGCCGGCTAGCTCCTCAAAATACCTGCACCTCCGCCAGGCTCAGAATCCCCGGCGTCGTCAATTGCACCCGCACATAACGCCCCTGCGCCTGCACCGGAATCGCCGCCGACGGCCCCGGCGCCGTCGTCTGATGGCTCGCAAAGGTGCCCGCCCGGTTCTTCAACGTGTCCGCAGTATCCGTCGCCAGGAACGGCGTGTCCGACACGAACACCCAGTAGTCTCCCAGCCTCGACGCGCAGCAGTCTGTCCGATTCCAGATCGCCACCGAGCCCACCGCCGTGGACGCACCCAGGTCCAACTGCCACCACGCGCTGTTATCCAGATTCGTCGCCGTCACCGACCCGTTGTAGAAATTGCCGTCCGTATTGCCATCCACCGCCGTGCCTGCTGCCGCCGACGCGATCCCCGGATACGTGCTGCTCTGCGATGCCGCCTTGCCCTGCGCCAGGTTCACCGGCGCCGCTCCCGGAGTGCCGTACACCTGCACCTCCGCCAGGCTCAAGAAGTTGGTGCCGTTCAACTGCACCCGCACATAGCGGCCCTGCGCGTTGAGCGACGACACGCTGGTGGTGCCCGTGAAGAAGAACTGGTGCATGGCCACCGTGCCCGGCCGGTTCTGCAGCGTCCCCGGCGTGTCGGTGGGGAGGAACGGCGTGTCCGACACGAACACCCAGTAATCGCCCAGCCGGTTCGCGCAGCAGTCCGTCCGGTTCGACACCACCACCGTATTCACCGTGGCTGACGATCCCAGATCCACCTGCCACCACGCGTTGGTATCCAGGTTCGTCGCCGTCACCGAGCCGTTGAAGAAGTTCCCATCGGTATTCCCGTCCACCGCGCTCGATGCCACCGCCGTCGGATATCCAGCCAGCGTGCTGCTCTGCGTTGCCGGCTTGCCCTGCGCCAGATTCAGCGCCGTGGCCGGCCCGCCGCCGGTTCCCTGCACCTGCACCTCCGACAGGCTCAGCACATCCGTGCCGTTCAACTGCACCCGCACGTAGCGCCCGCGCGCGCCGCCCAACGCGATCGTCGCTGACGGACCGGGCGCCGTCAGTTGATGGTTGCTGAACGTCCCCGCGCGGTTCGCCAGCGTGGCAGGCGTGTCCGACGCCAGGAACGGCGTGTCCGACACGAACACCCAATAATCCCCGAGCCGCCCGGCGCAGCAATCCGTGCGGTTCCAGATGGCCACCGAATTCACCTTCGCTGATCCTCCCAAATCCACCTGCCACCAGGGACTGGTCTCCACATTGGTCGCCGTCACCGACCCGTTGAAGAAGTTCCCATCCGTGCTTCCATCCACTGCGCTCGCCGGCCCCGCCGTCGTGTAGCCGGGGAACGTGCTGCTCTGCGATGCCAGCCGTCCGATCGCCAGGTTGGTGCTGCCCGCGCTCCCCGCCGGCAGGTTCGTCAGCGTGAAAGTGGTCATCACCGGCGTGGTGCCGATCAATGTGCCCGCCGTGATCTGGTACGTCCCCGTAGCGTTATTGGCCATCGCCGTCACGCTGGCCACACCCGATACGTTGGTCAGCACCGTGACTGCCGTGAGCACCGCGCTCGCACCAGACGCCGGCACCGTGAAGATCACCGGGACATTGGCTACCGGGCGCCCGGCCGAATCCCTCACGGTGACCTCGAGGGGCGCCATAAAGTTAGTTCCCACCGCCGTCGATTGCGGCGTGCCGTTCGTCGGCCGCAAACTGCCGATCGCCGTATTGGTGAGCGAAAACGACGTCGAGAGCCCGCCCGTGGTGGCGGTCACCGTATAGCTTCCGGCAATCCCGTTGGCCGTCGGCTGCGCCATCGCCTGGCCCAGCGCATCCGTGCTCACGCTGCCGCTCGGAATGAACGCGGTGGCTCCGCTGGCCGGCGCGCTAAACGTCACCTGGGCGCCCGCCACCGGATTACCTGCCACATCCTTCACCACCGCGATCAGCGGCTTCGCGAATGGCGTGGTCAACAGCGTGGATTGTGGTGTGCCGCTGGCCGCGGTGATGCTGCCCACGGTCGTATTGGAGAGCACGAACACCGCCGTCACGCCCTTATAACTCGCCGTCACTGTGTAGGTCCCGGTGGTGCCGTTGGCCGTGGCGATCACAGTCGCCACCCCGGCCGGATTGGTCGCCACCGTGGTGGCGGAGAGCGACGCGCTCGCCCCCGTGGCAGGCGCCGCGAACGTGACGATCGCTCCGTTCACCGGTGTTCCGTCCTGGATCACCGTCACCTGCAGCGGAGTCGCAAATGCGGATCCCGTCAGCGCGGTCTGCGGCGTCCCGCCCGTCACCGTCAGCAGCGTGCCCGCCGGCACACCCAGCAGCACATTCACCGTGCCGAACGGAAAGGCGTTCGGTATATTCGACGTCACCAGGTCCGACCGGCCGTCGCCATTGAAATCCGCCACCATCGCCGACAGCGGCGGCGCCGAAGTGGTGTAGCTCAACGACAACCGGAACGTGCCGTCGCCATTTCCCAGCAGCAGGCTGACCAGGTTCGACTGGCTGATGGCCGCGATGTCGATGACCCCGTCGCCATTGAAATCCCCGGTAGTCACTTCGCCGGGCACGGCATAACTCGTCCCGCCCGTGAAAGTGCCGTCGCCATTTCCCAGGAACACCCGGGCCGTGGCGTAGTTCGCCGCCACCAGGTCCGTCTTCCCGTCGCCGTTGAAATCGGCGGTCGCCACCGTGGGGAAGCCGTTGAGCGTCAGAGTGCCGAGGGACAGCGGCGATTGAAAACTGCCATCGCCATTCCCCAGCAGCACGAGCACGGTGCCGATGGTCGACATGGCCGCCACATCCACCTTGCCATCGCCATTCAAATCGCCCACCGTGCCCAAGCCGTTGAAAGTGCCCACCGGGGCCACCAGCGGCGCTCGAAACGTGCCGTCGCCATTGCCCAGCGACACCGCCAGTTGCGGACTCAACGACACCAGGTCCGGCCGCCCATCGCCATTCAAATCCGCCACCGCCATCTGGCTCACCTGCAGCCCGGCCGGCAGATTGAGAGCGGGCAGGAAGGTGCCATCGCCCCTCCCCAGCAGCACGCTGAAAATCGGATTGAACGTGGAATCCGTCGCCGTCGCCACGATGTCCGCGTTGCCATCGCCATTGAAATCGGCCGTCACGATCGCCTGCCCGTTGAAGCCGATCGGATAACTCACCGGCGCCTGGAAGCTGCCGTCACCCTTGCCCAGCAGGACATTCACCGCGCCCGACTGCGAGCCCGGATTCGCTCCCACCGCCAGGTCTACCTTCCCATCGCCATTGAAATCGCCGATCGCCAGCGTGTTCTGCACGTTCGTCCCGACATTCACCGCCGCGCCGCGGAAGCCCACCGCCGCCACCGCATTCACCACCTGCGTCGCGCTCGCCGCACCCGCCTGGTAATTGCTGTCGCCCGAGTAGTACGCCGTCAGCTTCCTGCGTCCCGCCTGAAGCAGCACCGTCGAAAGGGAAGCCGCGCCTCCCGTGAGCGCCTTCGTGCCCAACACCGCCACTCCGTCGTAGAACGTCACCCGACCCGTCGCGTTCGATGGCGTCACCGTCGCGGTCAGCGTCACCGGCGCGCCGAACACAGAAGGGCTCGGCGTAGCCGCCAGCGTAATCGCCGACCCCACCTGATTGGTCAGCGAGAAGCTCGCCGTCAAGCCGCCGGCGCTCGCCACTACCTGATACGCTCCCGAAATATTACCGGCCTTCGCCGTGACCGTGGCGACGCCCGTGGCATCGGTCAACGCGGTGGCGCTCGACAGCACCGCCGTCGCTCCCGTGGCCGGCGCCGAGAACATCACCGTGGCGCCCGTCACCGGGTTGCCCGCTGAATCGCTCAGCTTCGCCTTCAACACGATGCCGAAATTCGCCCCCAGCGACGCCGTCTGCCCCGACCCGCTCACTACCGAGAGCACCGCCGGCGGCCCGGTGGTGTTGGTCAGCGCGAACGTCGTGGCCACCCCCTGATAGACCGCGGTCACCGTGAAGCTGCCCGGAAACTGGTTGGCCGTAGCGGTCACCCGCGCCACTCCCGTTGCGTCCGTCAGCGCCGTACTGCTGGAAAGCGTAGCGCCCGCCGGCGTCGGCGCACTCACGAATGTCACCAGCCCTCCCGTCACCGGAGTGCCGCCATCCCGCACCGTCACCTGCAATTGCACCGGGTACACCGTCCCCACCGGCGCCGATTGCGGCGTTCCCCCGCTCGCCGTCACCGTCAGGTTCGTGCCCAGCAGCAGCGTGGAGCGCGTCACCAGATCGGTGCGCCCATCCCCGTTGAAGTCGCCCGCAATCAGCGTGGCGAAGAACGGACTCGGCAACGGCTGCCCCACCGCCGCTTGAAAAGTTCCCTCGCCCTTGCCCGCCAGGATGTTCAGCGTCGTGCCATCGCTCGCCGCCAGGTCGAGATTTCCGTCGCCGTCGAAATCTCCCGTCTCGATCGCCCCAGCCTCTCCCGTCGTCGGATACGTCACCGCCGCCTGAAAGCTCGCGTCGCCCTTCCCCAGCAGCACCGCCGCCTGCGACGGCGACCGCTGCCCCACCGCGATATCCGCCTTCCCGTCCTGGTTGAAATCGCCGATCACCAGGCTCAGCGGCACTCCTGGCAACGTCACGCTCACCGGCGGCTGGAACGTGCCGTCGGGCTTGCCCTGCAGGATGCTCACCGCCGCCACGGTACCGACTGTGGTCGCCAGGTCGGCGCGGCCGTCGCCATTGAAGTCGCCGATCGACACCGTGTTGGCGCCCAACACCGCCTGCGGGTTAAGAATGGGATAGATCACCGGCGCCTGGAACGTGCCGTCGCCCTTCCCCAGCAAGACTGTCACGCCCGCCGCGCCGTCGGCCAGCGCCACATCGGCCTTGCCATCGCCGTTAAAGTCGCCCGCGACTCCCGAAAAAGTATTGCTGAACGTGATCATCCGCGCCGTCTGCAGGCTGCCATCGCCGTTCCCCAACAGCAGGCTCACACGCGTGGAAAACCCGTCCCGCACCACGATGTCCTGCTTCCCGTCGCCGTTGAAATCGGCCGCCGCCAGCGGGATATTCAGTTCCGACGTGGTTCCTCCGTACTGCACCGCGGCAAATTGCCCGTTGCCCAGGTTCAGGTTTACCCACAGGAACCCCACGTCCACCAGCGGAAACACCAGGTCCGGCTTGCCGTCGTTATTGAAGTCCGCCGCCACCGCCGCCGTGTGGATGGATAGGAACTTCCCGGCCGCGAACCTGCCGCTACTCGCCTGCGCCCGCACCACCTGAGTCAGCGGGTTCGATGCCACCGCGGCGTTCGAAGCATCGCCGGCGTAATACGCGTACAGGCCATGACGCCCTGCCCCCAACAGCGCCATCGACAGCGTAGCCCTGCCGCCCGACACCGTCGCCGTGCCCAGAATCTTCACTCCGTCAAAGAAAGTCACTGTTCCGGTGGCAGTCACTGGAGTCACTGACGCCAACAGTTGCCCCGCCCCCAGCACTGACGGGTTCGCCGTCGATGCCAGCGTCACGCTGGATTGTGCGGAGGAGAGCTGCGCCGTCGCGGCCAGCAGCAGGAACCAGGAGGAGACAAAGGAAAATCTTCGGCAGACTGAGGTCATGGAATTCGGAGCCCGTGCTCCAGAATACACCAAATTCCAGTCACTCGACTCGCTGGTTATCGCACCGCGATGTACGCCGGCTGACTCGCAATCTGTGACCCGTCGGGGAAAGTCACCACCACTCGGACCGCCAAGCGGTCGGCCATCGCCAGGCCCTCGGGCACCGCTACGTTCACCTGGTAAACACCCACCAGCCCCGGCGCCAGTCCCGCGAACTGGGCGTCGGCGGTGCGTCCGCCGAAGTCACCGTCACCGTATTCGCCGTGCTGCTCAGCCCCGTCGCCGCCGCCCCTGGCTCCGGCCGCGGACTCACATCACCCAGCCCGGTGCAGTAGATCGCCAGCACATCTCCCGCGTGCGCCGGATGCTCCGCCGATGCCAGCCATGTCCCACTGCCGTCTGTCCAATAGGCCTTGGCCTGCGACTCCGCCGTCGCCACGAACAGCCCCGGATCCGTCGATCGCGTGCTCATCTTCACCGGCACCGACAGACGGTTCCCCCTCTGCGCGATCAATTGCAGGTTTGCCCCCGAAGGCACGTCGAACGGCAACACCGCGTCGATGCGTCCTTCCGCCGCCGAAAGCAGCGGCAGCGTTCGGCCCGAGAGCGTCAGCCTGGTATCGCCCAGCGCGGTCGGCAGCGGAATCCCCGCCGCCCCAGACGACTCGGCCGTCAACCGCGATCCCAGCACCGCCATCATTCCTCCCGGCGCCGGCGACGTAGCCGACGACGTCGCGCCGTTCAGCACGCCGCTCGCATCCAGCACCGGCGGCGCGTCGTTGCTCGTGAGCGCTCCGGGCAACTCCAGCGTCCCTGCAAGCGCCGCGGTCCGTGCTTCCAGCCGCACCGTCAGGTTGGTTCCTGCGCCCCTGCCCGGCGCCCAAGTGCCGAGCCATCGCCCGTCCGGCAACTGCTGCAGCGGCACCGCCGGGTCGCCGTTCGAAAAGCTCGCCGTCAGCGAGCCGTCACTCATCGGCGTGCCGCAATCGTCAATCACCCGTGCCTCCAGCGTCACCGGCCACGAGAGCGGCAGCGAGAAACTCGCGCCCAGTTGCGTGAACACCGGCAGCAACTGCGTCGCCAGGCATCCCCCAGCCGCCGCCACCGGCGCCTTGCCCGCGCCCGCCACCACCACCAGCCGCACATCCACGTTGTTGCCCGCCACCTGCAACTGGCTGTGGTACACACCCGGCTTCAGCCCGTCGATCTTGGGCTGCACCGCGATCCGCCGCGCCTGCCCCGCCGCCAGCGGCTCCTGCGATACCGCGTAATCCAGTTCCAGTCCATCCGGCGAGGTATCGGTGATCGTCACCGCCTCTGGAGCAGTCCCCAGGTTGGTCACCGTCACTGTCTGCGGCGATGCCGTGCCGCCCGATGCCGCCGTGAACACCAGCCCCAGCACGTCTACCGTGGTCAGCCCGCTAGCCGCGGGCAGGACGTTCATCACCACGGTGGTGCTCTGCGGGGAATCGGGCGCGCCCGGCGCAATCACCTGCACCGTCCCGTAGTAGTCGCCCGGCGCCAGCCCCTGCGGATCCACCCGCACCTGCACCGGCGGAGCCAGTTGTCCCGGCACCAGCGTGCCGCTCGCCGGAGTTGCCGTCAGCCACGTACCGCCCGAAGTGGTCGCCGTGCGCACGGTGAAAGGCAGCGGCGACGCGATGGCGTTCGGCCCCGCCTGTGCGCTGCTCAAAACCGCCAGCCCGCGCGCCGCCGGCGCAGCTCCGCCCTCCACCGCGGTGAAGCTCAGCCCCGTCTGTCCCGGCTCTGCGCAACCGCCCGGCAAGTCCCGCGACGGGCCCGCCGAGTTGCTCACCGAGACCACCGCGTTCACCACCTCCTGCAGGTCTCCCGTGAATGGCAACTGCAGCTTGAAAGCGCCGCCAAAAGCCAAGCCCACGCCGCTGAAGTAAGCGCGCCCCGCGTCACTCAGGTCGAACGTGAAGGTCGCCGTCTCGCCGCTCACCAGCGTCAGCGTCACCTTCGCCGATACCAGGTCGCGCGTCACCGACAATCCCGTCAGGTCGATCTCGAACTGGCTCGCAAATATCGGCCGGATGCACGGCCCGAAGACGATCACCGGCGCCAGGCGCGGCACCACGATGGCGCGTGAGACCGGCGCCAGCGCCACGCTGCCCGCGGTCGCAGTCACCGTCAGCGTGATCGTCCCCGCCACCGTGCCCGACTGGAACGGTAGCAGCGTAACCCCGTTGGCATTCGGCGGAATCACGAATGTCTGCTGCCGCGACCCGTTGGCGAATACGATCGATGGGTCGTCGCTGTTGAGCGCCGCGTTGGGCGCGAACGACAGCCTCACCTGCCCCGTGATCGGCACGGCGCCGGCGGTCGCATTCAAGACCACGCGCACCACCGACCCGGGAGCCGCGGTCGTGGGTGTGGACTCCCCGAAACTCACCACCGGCAGCGGCGTCTGCGCCACCGCCAGCCAAGCCCAAAAACCCAATACCAGGAAACGCCCCATGGATGATTACTGTTTGATCTTCAACGGCACTTCCACCAGGATGCCGCTTCCCGGCTTCACGCTCACCTTGAACATGGTCTGCGGCAGCGGATCGTTTTCCGTCAGCCTGATGCCCCGCCCCGCGCCCGCCTCGTTCTCCTGCTCGGTCCACGCCTTCCCTTGCCCACCCGCGAGATCGAAACGCTGCGCCGCCACCTTCCACTTCTTCTCCCACGACGCGTACAGCGCCGGATCCAACTCCAGCGCCTCGCCATCGGTCTTCAGTCCCGCTATCGGCTCCGGCGACACCACCAGCGACAACACCTCCGCCGTCTGCCCCGGCTTGGCATCCACCAGGAAGACATTCGGATCGCCGCGACGGTCGGGAATCTCCAGCACCCGCCCCGGCCCCACCAGGTTGTCCCCCGGCGGCGTCAGCCGGTTCGGATAAATCAGATACGGCCGGCTCATTCCGTTTTTTGATTGCTCCCGGTCGATGACGTACAGGTACCCCGCCGACGGCACTTCCACCGAGAGCCGCACTTCATCGTTGGCCGACAGTTCCACGCTTGGATCCACACGCTCGGGAACCTTCTCCGCGGCCTTCGCGCCCGGCTTTGGGAGCACCAGCAGCCGCGCGCCCTTCGCGTCTTCGGCCTTCACCGTGCGCATGCGCCACAGCGTCACGCCCAGCACGGCCGCGTCACCCGACGACGGAGCCGCGGGGCCCACTGGACGGTACGTCACTTTCGGCGGAGGAGCCTGCTGCGGCTTCGGGGCTTGCGGCGGCCGCTTCCAGATCTGCCGCGAGTTTTCCTCCTGCGCCCAGCCCGTCACCGCCAACAGCGCTGCCAGCCCCAGCATCTTCCACATCAGGAAAACTCCTCTCATCGTCACTACGCTAATAATGCTGTAAACGGATTTGGTAAACCAGCACCTCGCCCGTCGAGGTCAATACGTTCAAGGCCTTCTCCGGGTCGTTGCGCATTGCCGTTTGCGCCGTGTGCTTGCTCAACACCCCGCGCAATGCCGCCACTTCCTCCGGCTTCCGGATCACCACCGTCACCCCCTTCAGGGCTGCCTTATCGTCCTTGGCCTTTTCAAACTCCAGCACCGGCAGCGCTGAAAACACCACGTACAGCTTCTCCGTCCCCCGCATCTGGTCCACCTGCCACCAGTCCTCTGCCGGCAGCCGGACCTCTTTGCCCGCGCCCAGCGCCGCCGGCTTGCCCGGGTCGGGATACAGCACGTTGATGCTCTGCGTGCCGTCGTCCAGTGGCCCGTCGTTCAGCACGTAGAGATATCCGGCCGCAGGCGCAGTCACCGTGATCGCCACCTGGTCGTCCTTCTGAAATAGGATGTCCTTCTCCAGCCGGAAGGGCTCCCCGTCCGGCTTGCCATCCTTCATCTTCTGGACCGTCACGAAGTAGCTCAGGCTCGACCTCACCACAGGGGGTGGAGGCGCCACCGTCTCCGGCTTCGAACCCGCGTTCCGGTAAACCCACGCGCCGCCCGCCGCCAGCACTGCCGCCCCCGCAATCCCTAAAAACCAGCGCCGCGACCCGCCGCCTGCTGTCGCCGCCACCGGAGTCTCCACTTCTACCGGCGCGGCTGCCGTCCCCGGCCGCAGCGCCGCGTACAACCGCTCCGCCATCAGCCGCGCGCTCGCCGGCCGCGCCTCCGGATCGATCGCCAGCCCCTCCAGCAGCACCGCCACCGCCGCCTCCGGCAGGTCCGGCCGCAACGACCGCAGCTTCTTCTCGATGCCGTCCTTCTCGATCGTCAACCGGTGAATCGGCGTGTCCACCGGCGCCGCCCCCGTCAACAGTTCGAACCCCACCACCGCCAGCGCGTAAATGTCGCTCTTCTCCGAAACATCGCCCTCGGCCTGCTCCGGTGGCATGTACCGGTAGGTCCCCGCCACCCGCGTGGACTGCGTGTCGCTGCTGTACACCGAATCCGTGATGCCCGCAATCCCGAAGTCGATCAGCCGAACGCGGTCGCCATTCTCCCCTTCCTGGATCATGACGTTCTCCGGCTTCAGGTCGCGATGCAGCACCTTCTCCTTGTGCGCCGCCGCGAGGCCGCACCCGATCTGCCGCAGAATCTCCGCTGCCCGTTCCGCCGCCATCCCGCCCGGCTTCACCAGCTTCCGCAGCGTCACCCCATCGACATACTGCATCACCAGGTAGGGCAGGTTGCCCGGCGTCTTGCCTTCGTCCAGCACCGCCACCACGCCCGGATCGTCAATCCGCGCCAGCGCCTCTTTCTCCTGCCGGAACTTGCGCAGCAGCCATTCATCGATCTTGGCCGTGTGCAGCACCTTCACCACCACCCGCTTCTTCAGCAGCGTCTCGTCCTGCGCCTCATAGACCGTGGCGAACCCGCCGCGCCCCAACTCCCGCACAATCTTGTAACGCCCGCCCAGCACGGCGCCGAAGTAGACGCCCCCCTGCCCGGCCATCGTCACCGTCTCGCGGGCGTCCGGGACAGTCTTCTCGCCCAGCGTGTGAGGAGTACTTTCCGAATTGGGCTCGAGCGCGATAAATCCCCCGGTGAGATCCTAGTAATCTAGCATAGCCAGCCAGGCTTACCGGCGACTCACTACTCAGAGACTGCCGCCCCGCCACTCACTGCCTTCTACCGCCGAGGCTCGCTCTTCAAGTGAATCGTAATCCGGTTCCCATTCGGATCCACCGTCTGCGGAGTGCGATTCAGGAAGATCTGCGTGAACTTCTTCCGCGCCGCGTGATCCCAGTCCACCGGATGCAGCATCACGTGGCTGTCGCGCACCCAGTCGATCCACTCATTCGCCGGCCTGCCCGGAAACCGCAGCGACAGCCGGCGCTGCCCGTTGTACTGCTCGCTCACCGTCCACGCCACCTCCACATCCATCCCCGGACCCTCGTACTGAATCTGAATCAGACAATCTTCCTGCGGATTCTGGCACGTCGGCGGCGGGTTTCCGTTGATGTCGATGCCGTCCCACACATAGTGGCCGTCGTAGGCGTCCCGCAGCATCAGCGAACGCACTTCGTTGTTGCCGTAATTCGGCCCCGGATCGAAGCTGCTGAAGGTCAGCCCCCGCTCTCGTCCCTGCTGCTGCTGCTGCTGGCTCGGCGGCGCGCTCGGCGTCAGCCCGATCCACATCGAACCGTCGCTGATGATCACCGGCGTGTCGTCCGGGCCGTGCGGCGCCGATGCCTTCGGTGGCGGTGGCGTCGTCGCCGGTGGATTGGTCGCCGGAGCACCCGGCGACGGTGCAGCCGGGTTCGACGACGCCGGAGGATTCGGCGACGCCCCCGTTGCCGGCGTCTGCGATGTCTCGGGCGCCGGAGAATGGCACGCCGCCAGCGTCAACAGGGGAATCAGCAACCAAAACGATCGATGTCGGAATTCCGGCATGCGCAGTATTATACTCAAACCCCCTTGACGAACTCATCCCGCCGCGTTACGTTAGCGTTATCGAACCCGATCCTACTACCCGCCGCGGCTTCCTCCTCTCCGGACTCGCCGCCTCCACCGCCGCCAACCTCTCCGCCCGCCCCGACCCTCCGCCAGGCCCCGTCGAAGTGGACTACCGCAAGCTCGTCTCGCGCGCCGACCTCCACTACGACCGCCCCGTCCCCCGCAGCGAAGAAGGCATTCCCATCGGCAACGGCCGCATGGGCACCCTCGTCTGGACCACCCCCACCCAGCTCCGCTTCCAGATCAACCGCGTCGATGTCTACGCCAACAACTGCGCCACCAACAGCTTCTTCGAGCGTCACAACGACTACTGCGGCGGCTGCGCCTACCTCGATATCGATTTCGCCGGCGCCACCCCCGATCCCTTCCCCGAAACCGGCTTCCCCCAACACCTCTCCCTCTACGATGGCGCGCTCACCATCGAAGCCCGCAATCTGACCCTCCGCATCTTCGCCCACCCCCTCCACGACTTCATGCTCGTCGAAGTCACTCCCCGCCGCTCCTCCCCCGCGCCCGTCACCGTCACCCTGCGCATGCTCCGCTACGAGACCAAGTACTTCGGCCAGCAGCTTGAAACCTTCGCCCGCGACCACATCGTCACCGTCCAGAACCGCAACCATACCGCCGCCTCCCAACTCACCGTCCGCGGCAACCGCATCGCCCTCACCCAGGACTTCCGCGAGTCCGCCTACTGCTGCCAGTCGGCCGTGGCCATCGAGCTCTCCGGCCGTCCCGCAACGCCTCGCATCGTCAACGAAACCTCCGTCGCGCTCACCGCCGCTCCCGGCGCGTCAGCCTTCACCATCCGCATCTCCTCCGCCGCCACCTTCGACCCCCGCGAGGATGTCCTCGCCTCCGCCTTCCGTCAGCTCGATGCCGCAGCCAGGCCCACCGCCGCGCTCGCCACGGAATCGCGCGACTGGTGGCATGGCTTCTGGTCCCGCTCCTTCATCCACCTTCACAGTCAGGACGGCGTCGCCGATTTCGTCGAACAGAACTACCACTACTTCCTCTACGTGATGGCGTCCAGCTCGCGGGGCAAGTTCCCGCCCAAGTTCAACGGAATGCTTTGGAACACCGGGGGCGACCTTCGCACCTGGGGCGCGCAGCACTGGTTCGCCAACCTCTCCTGCTACTACGAAGCCATCCCCGCCGCCAATCGCTGGGAGCTCGCCGATCCCATGTTCGACATGTACTCCGGCATGTACGACGCCTGCTCCACCGCCGCCCGACAGCAGTGGGGCAGCCAGGGCATGTTCATCCCCGAGACCGTCTACTTCGACGGCCTCGAAAAACTTCCTGACGATATCGCCGCCGAAATGCGCGATCTCTACCTCCTGCGCAAACCCTGGGAACAGCGCTCCCCGCGCTTCCTGGAGTTCGCCCAGACCAAGCACCCCCACTCCAGTCGCTGGAACTGGATCCAGTCCACCGCCTGGGAAAACGGCCACCTCAAAATCACCGAGCGCGGCTCCGGACCCTATGGCGCCGTCACCCACATCTACGGCAGCACCGCCAAGATCGCCTACTGGTATTGGCGCCGCTATGAGTTCACCCTCGATCGCGAATGGCTCCGCACCCGCGCCTACCCCATGGTCCGCGCCGCCGTCGAGTTCTATCGCAATCACCCCAACCTCGCCAAAGGCGCCGACGGCAAATATCACCTCCAGTGGGCCAACAGCAACGAAAGCATCTACGGCGCTCGCGATACCGATGAGGACCTCTCCGCCATGCGCGGCGTCACCGGCGCCCTCCTGCGCGCCTCCGAAATCCTCGACCAGGACGCCAACCTGCGCCCTGTCTGGCGCGAGTTCCTCGACAACCTCGCGCCCCTCCCTCTCAGCGACGACCCTGACGCTCTACGCCCCGACAATTACACCGGCCCCCGCGTCTTCGTCCGCGGCCGCAAACCCGTCGTCAAACCGGCGGGCGGCCTTCTCCCCGACGCCAACAGCCTCCCGATGTGGTTCTTCGACCTCTGCAACGTCGAGTCGCGTGATCGCCAGACCCTCGATATCGCCAACGCCAGCTTCCCCCAGTTCTTCCGCAACGGCCTCAGCGCCCAGACCCCCGTCTCCGTGCTCTCCAAACTGGCCATCGCCGCCGCCTCGCTCGGACGTGCCGAGGCCGTCCGCTACCTCATCCCCAACCAAATCCGCGCCCTCTCCCCCGAGCGCTCCACCGCGTACAAGAACGGCGGCGTCCTCGCCAACCGCATGACCCTCCGCGAAGGCCCCCAGGCCCTCGACGCCCAGCGCCTCGGTCGCGCCGCCGAAGCCCTCCACCTCGCCCTCCTGCAAAGCAACCCGCCCGCCCCCGGCGACGACCCCATTCTCCACTTCTTCCCCGCCTGGCCCCAGGAGTGGGACGCCACCTACACCCTGCTGGCCCGCGGCGCTTTTCTCGTCACCGCCGCCATCAGTGCAGGCCGCATCCAGTTCGTCCAACTCGAATCCCAACAAGGCGCACCCTGCCGCGCCCGCAACCCCTTCCCCGGCCCCGTGGACCTCTACCGCAACGGCGCCAAAGCCGAAACCCTGCAGGGCTCGCTCCTCCAGTTCCCCACCACCCGCGGCGAAACTCTGCTGCTCGTCGCCGCCGGCGCCAACCCCGAAACTCTCCGCCGGTCCATCCCGGTCTGATTCCGCAGGCCTGGCCCTACTGCGTCGCCGATACTCCGCCATCCATATACAGCGTCTGCCCCGTGATGAAGTCCGAGGCCGCCGACGCGAGGAACAGCACAGCGCTCATCACCTCCTCCGGCTCCGCCACCCGCCCCAGCGGAATCCGCGGCAGAATCGCGCTCATGAAGTCCGCGTCCTCCAGTATGTAAGCGATCATCGGCGTGCGCACGAACGTCGGCGCCACCACATTCACATTGATCTTGTGCGGCGCCCACTCCGCCGCCAGTTGCTTGCACAGCATCGAAAGCCCGCCCTTGCTCGCGCAATACGCCGAGTACCCGCGACCCCGCAGCGCCACCTGCGACCGCACCGACCCCACGTGCACCTGTTTCCCTCCCCCGCCCTGCGCGATCATGTGCCGCGCCACCGCCTGCGCCTGGAACATCGCGCCCTTCAGGTTCACATCCAGCACGTGGTCGAACGTCTCCTCCGTATACTCCACTGCCGGCTGCTCGCGATTGAGCCCCACACTGTTCACTAGGATGTCGATCCGCCCGAACCGCGCCGCCACCCCGTCCACCATCGCGCGCGTCTGCGCCGTGTCTTTCACATCGCACGCCGCTCCGTGAGCTTCGTAGCCCGCGGCGCGCAGCGCCGCCGCGCACTCTTCGGCCTTCCCCAGGTCTCTCCCCGCCACCGCCACCCGGGCGCCCATCGCCGCCAGTCCCTCACTCACTGCCCTGCCGATCCCGCCGTACCCGCCCGTCACCAGTGCCACTTTTCCATCAACGCGAAACAGCTTTTCAGGGGATGTCATCTCCCGCAGTATAATCGGGACGCCATGCTGCTCCGGAGCATCGTCCTCTGCCTTGCGCTCGCCCCTCCGCCCTGGAGCATCTCCTACTCCCTCTCCGGCGGCATCGCCGGACTCAATCGCCGTCTCACCCTCGCGAGCGACGGCCAGGCTACCGCCGCCGACCTCCGCACCCCCGGCCGCCAGGCATCCTTCACCGCCACCCCCGCCGAGCTCGCCGCCGTCTCCGCCGCGCTCGCCAAGGCCGACCTCTCCGCGCCCCTTCCGCCCGCCAACCCGCGCGTCTCCGATGCCATGTACCAAACCCTGCAAGTCACCTACGGCGACAAGCTCTACCCCAAAGTCGCCGCCGCCGAGATCACCGCCCTCCTCGCGCCCATCCTCAACCGCGGCCTGAAGCTCGCCGAAGACCAGCGCTGGCAGACCACCGGCGCCTTCGATGCCGGCGCTCGTTGGGATGTGCAAATTGAAGTCCGTGACGCCCAGGGCATCTTCCACGGTGAGTACTGGCGCGGACAGTGGACCCGCCGCCCCGGCGTCAACACCTTCGACGCCGTCTGGCGCAACACCCGCACCAATGAGGAGCTCCGCGAGACCGTCACCCTCGAATCCGCCGAGCGCGGCCGCGTCCTCCTGCGCCGCGCCTCCAGCGGTCAAACCATGGAAGGCTCCTACACCGCCGAGGATCCGCTGCACCTCACCGGCTATCTCGCCCCCAATCCCCGCTGGTATTGGAAAGCCGCCATCCAGCCCCGTTAAATCACCGCAGATGACACTCACCCGAGTCGCCGTGGTGCTTTTTGTTCATCGGCGTTCATCGGCGTTTATCTGTGGCCCAATTCTCTTTCCACCCAGCCCCGCTAAATCACCGAAGCCCCTCCCACCGCACGTCCCACCCCTCTGGAAAGGCGTTCTTCACCGCCATGTGCGCCATCGCCAGCAACAGCCCGCCATTGCCCGGCAAATACAGCGGCAGATTCGCCCGCTGCCAGTTGTGCCCGTTCGCCAGCCACGTGTTCTTCGGAGTCTCCATCAGCAGCGCATCCGTCGCCAGCCCGCGCTCCCCCAGGCTCGCCGCCGTCATCGCCACCATCGGAAAATCCCAGCCCCACGTGTCTTCCCACTTCCACTCCGCGAACGTTTTCTTCAGCGTGCGCCGCATCGTCTCCCGGTCCACCTTCGTCCCCGGCAGCACTCCCAACGCCCCCAGCATCGACGGATGATCCCGATTTCGCTCCGTGAACGTCTGCGGACAATTCTCGTGCGCCAGGTACACCCCATCCTTCGCCGGCAGCGCCGACAATTTCGTCCGCACCCGCTCCCACCGCGGCTCCCGCGCCATCCCCAGCCTCTCCCGCCACACCTGCGCCGTCTCCAGCGCGTCCGCCCAATACTCCAGCTCGAAGGTCGGATTCCACGTCTCCGCCGGCGGATGATTCTCCTGAGCCGGAATCACCGGCGGCCCCAGCACATACCGGCCGCCCGCCTCATCCCACCACGCATACGACGCCATGAACTCGGCCGACTCGAACACCACCTCCCGATACCGCGCGAGCAGTTCCTTCCGCGGCCGCGTCTGGTAACACGCCTCCACCATCGTGATCGGGTGCGGCTGCTGCCAGATCAGCAGCGGTCCGATCGGCGACGGGCTGTCCCGCCCGTCCGGCGCCGTCATCTTCGGCCACCGCGCCCCCGTATACCCCTGGCTCCGCGCCTTCTCCCGCGCCGACGGCAGAATCGAGCGATACCACTCCAGGCTCCGCTCCAGCATCGGCGCCCGCCCCCAATGCGCGAAGTGCGCCGCGTGCCAGTAGTGCATCTCCAGGTGATACTTGCCGTACCAGCTATTGCAAACGAGGCCCGTCTCCTGCGGCGGCATCGACCCGCTGCACTGAATCGCCGTCTGATACTCCGACAGCACCACCCGCCGCTCCAGCTCGTGCGCCTTCGGATCCTTCGCACCCGCGAAGTCCACCACTCCGCCGCCCTGCCAGAACTTCGCCCAGTGATCCCGCGCCGCCGCCAGCGTCTCCGCCGCGCCCGGCAGCTTCGCCGGCTTCTCTCCCCCGCGCCCGAACCAGCACACCATCGCCAGCCGGCCGCCAGAAGGAGTCACCACCCACCGATGCGGCCCGTCCCGCTTCACCGACGCCGCCGACTGCCACGCTATCGAAACCCGATAGCGATCCGCATCCAGTTCTCTCTCCAGGTCCAGCCGGTTCGCGCCATTCCCCGCTTCCGTCGTGCGGTGCTTCTCCGGGTGCTTCCAGTCCGCTGCCGTCATCTCTCCCGAGCCGTAGGGAAACTCGATCGCCACCGCCGGCGCCGCCGTCGCCACCACCGCCACCAGGTCGAGCGTTGGATGGCAGCACGTCTCCACCGACACCTCCCGCCCGCCATAGCGGAAGCGGCTTCGCAGCACCCCATTCCAAAGGTCCAGCCGCTGCTCGATCCCCGAGACCTCCTGCGCGTCCCCCATCACGAACCCGATCCGCCCCAGGTGCAGCCGGTGCGGATTCTCGCGCAGCCAGTCGAACAGCTCCTTCTGCCCCGTCGAGCTGCTGGGATACCCCACCTTCCGCCCGTGCGTCTCGAAGGGCGTCAGCCGCAGGTCCGCCGCGCCTTTGCCCGAAGCCTCCGGCGCCGTGTGCCATCCCCATTGCGACTGCGTGCACAGCGGCATCGCCTTCTCGTACAGTTGGGGAAACGTCTGCAGCCCGGTCACGTCCGCGGTAAAGGCAAACTCGCCGTTGCCCACCGAGAGCGGCGCCCGCGGGTCGAACGCCCGCAGCACCGGATTGTGCCGCTCCACCCGCGCCTTCCGGTCGATCGGCCCTCCAGCGCCTACCGCCAGCCCAGCCGGCAACAGCCCGCAAAAACCTCTCCGCGAGAATCTCACCAGCCCAGCATAGTATGCGGCGTCAGGCCGCGGTTCTGCGCGCCGCCACCGGCGCACCCATCCTCTGCGTCAGGAACCCGACGATCGCCCCCACCATGAACCCCGGCAACATGATCTCCAGGTAATGCGGCTTGCCCGCCGTCGCGTCCATCGCCGCCACAATATAAGCGAACAGCAGTCCCAGCGCCGACCCCAGCACCACGCCCCACATCATCGAGTTCACCTTGCGCGCGAACCACCCGCTCAACACCCCCACCAGCATTCCTTTGAACGACGACCCCACCATGATCCCCGCCAGCACCGGCCGCGTCTCCGGATAAAACCACGCTGTCGCCCCGTCCAGCGCGCCCAGCACCAGCCCGAACAGCAATCCCACCAGAATCTTGTTATTCACGTTTTCCAACCTCCGCTAAGATATTCCGCGCCCGCCGCCGTTCCTTTAAAAATTCCGCAGAAAAAATAGTGCGAACTTCACCGCCGCGTACGCCCCCAGCAACCACAGCAGCACCGCGTTCCGCGACGTGAATCGTTGCGCCCGGTGCCACAGCGGCTCGCGCCACGCCCCCACCGGCAGCCCTTCCTGGAAATTCTCGATGTCCGCCAGCAACCCCGCCATGTCCGCATACCGGCCCGCCGCCTCCGCGCTCATCGCCTTCCGCACCACCGCCGACAACGCCGCGGGCGCCGGCGACGGCAGCACGCACCGCAGCAGCGCCCCGAACGAATAAATGTCCGACCGCGCGTCCACCGCCCCTTCCGGCGCGCAGAAACCCGGCGTGCCCGCCACCGCCTCCACGCCCCAATCCATCACGTACACTTCCCCGAACTCCCCCACCATCACGTTCTGCGGCTTCAGATCGCGATGCATCACCCCGCGCCGGTGCGCCAGCGCCACCGCCTCCCCCGCCCGGCGAATAATCCGCAGCCGCTCCGCCAGCGACGCCTCACCCGCCGCAAACCGGTCCAGCCGCTCCCCCGTCACCAGCTTCATCGCATAAAACATCCGCCCATCTGCCAGCGTCCCCGACTCGTACACCGGCACAATCGCCGGATGCTCCAACTGCGCCATCAACTGCGCCTCGCCCGCCAAAGGCGAATCGAACACCTTCAACGCCACCGCCCGCCCCAACTCCCTGTCCCGAGCCCGGTACACCACCGCCATCCCGCCCCGCCCAATCTCCTCCCCCAACTCGTACCGAGTCCCCGTAACATCCGGCAGCCCCGCCACCGCCCGCAAATGATCCAGCACCCGGTCGTTCAACTCCACAGCCGCCGCATCTCCTCCCGCAACTCCCGCTCGCCCGAAGTTACCCCACGCAGCCTCTCCGTCACGAACTCCCGCAACATCCGCCGCGACCACGCCAGGTAGTTCGTCACCGCACTCTCCGCGATGCCGAACCGCGCCGCCACTCCGGCATACGACGGCCGCTCGCCCTCCGCCAGGTCATACGCCTCGAACACCTGGAACTGCAGCTCTTTCCCATTGGCCCGGCACCACCCGCGCAGATCCTCCAGCGCCAATGCGAAGAGTTGCCGCTGCCACTCGCGCTCGAACGCCTCCTCCGCCGGCTCCCCAGCCACTTCCTGCTCCTCCAGCGGCTCGAACGCCACCTCGCCGCCCCGCTTCTGCCGGCCTTCCGCCTCGTGCTGGCTCGCCGCGAACCGTTCCACCGCCATGCGCAAGTAGGTCCGGAACGACGCCTTCCCCGGATCGAACCGCGCAAAGAAATCCCGCTCGATGGCGTTCGTGAAGAAGCTCTGCGTCAGATCCTTCGCGTCTTCATTTCCCTTGCCGTACTTGCGCCGCACAAACCGGTACACCGGCTTCCAGTACAGCGCCGCCACCTGCTCGCGAGCCTCATTCGGCACGCCCGCCGAAACAGCCTCCAGCAGCGACACCCGCGTCGAGGGAAAGCGGCCCTCAGGACCGCCAATTGCGGTATCCGGATCCAAAGTGAATCCCATAATAACCCGCCCCTCCGCCGGGTGATACTAGAGGGGAAATGGACTTCCATCATGTCGCCGACAACTTGCGGGAGTCGTTTCGCGTCATCGCCGCCAGCCGCGGCCCCGGCGAAATCCGCGAGCTTCACGGCGTCAGCATCGCCGCCGCCGGCGTCACTTTCCAGATGTTCAACGCCGCCTTCCTCTCCGGCCCAGTCTCCACCGAAGCCGAGCTGTCACAGCGAATCATGCTGCCCGCCCTCCACTTCGATATCCGCGGCCTCGAATGGGCCTATTGGGTGTGCGAAGACTTCCTCGAGCCCCGCGCCCGCCGCCGCTCCCGCCAGGTCTTCGAGCGCCACGGCCTCCGCCATTCCGTGGACCTCCCCGGCATGATCGCCGAACGCATCCTGCCCCCCGTCAAGCCCCTGCCCCACTTAGAAATCCGCCGCGTCTGCGACGCTGTCACCCGCGACGCCTTCTGCAACATCGGCTCCACCTGCTTCCACGTCCCCATCACCTGGTTCCGCGAAGTCTTCGATTGCGATTCCGTCTGGGAAGAATTCGCCGGCTACGTCGGCTATGTCGACAGCGAGCCCGTCTCCACCACCGCGATAGTCGTCGGCGGCGGCGCCATCGGAGTCTACAACGTAGCCACCGTCCCCGGCCGCCAGCGCCGCGGCTACGGAGAAGCCGTCATGCGAGAAGCCTTAGCCGACACCCAGCGCCGCAAAGGCATCGAAAAAGTAATCCTGCAATCCACCCCCGCCGGCCTCCACATGTACGAGCGCATGGGCTTCCGCACCATCACAAGAGTAGCCGTCTACTCCGCCTAAAATTCTTCATCCCCATTCATCAGCGACCAATTCCTTACTTGCATTTCTTATCCGTGTTCATCTGTGGCCAAGATTTCTTACGTGTTATTTTTATCCGCGTTCATCCGCGTTCATCGGCGGCCAATTCTCTTTTCGCCCCTGCCCTACGCCACCAGTCCCTCCCCCGCCAGCAACCCCTCAATAGCCGCAATATCCCGATAAAACGGCCGATCCCCCGTAATCGGCGGCGACACTCCCCGTATCTTCGCCCGAGCCCCTTCAATCGCCTCACTACTCCTCAGCGGCGCCAGCAAATCCAACCCCCGCGCCGCCGCCAGAGCCTCAATCGCCAGCACCGCCCGCGTATTCCGCACCACCCTCTGCAGCTTCACCGCCGACGTCATCCCCATACTTACGAAGTCTTCCTTATTCCCGCTCGTCGTAATCGACCCCGTGGACGCCGGATACGCCAGCACCCGGTTCTCCGCCACCAGACTAGCCGCCGTCACCTGCGCCATCATCAGCCCCGACTCCAGCCCCGGATGCCCCGCCAGAAACGCCGGCAGTTCCTCGTTCAATGCCGGATTCACCAGCCTGTCGATCCGCCGCTCCGAAATCCCCGCCAGTGCCGTCAACGCCACCGCCAGAAAATCCAGTTGGAACGCCAGCGGCTCGCCATGGAAATTCCCGCCCGACAGAATCTCCTCTCCGAATACCAGCGGATTATCCGTCGCCGAATTCAGCTCGATTCCGAACACCCGCCGCGCCTCCGCCGACGCATCCCGCACCGCCCCGTGCACCTGCGGCGCGCACCGCAGCGAGTAAGCGTCCTGCACTCTCCGGCACTCTATGTGCGACTGCCGGATCTCGCTCCCGTCCAGCAAACTTCGCAGCCGCGCCGCGCTTCGCTCCTGACCCGGATGCGGCCGCGCCCGGTGAATCCGCTCGTCGAATGCCCGCGGCGTGCCCCGCAGCGCATCCAGTGTCATCGCGCAAATCACGTCCGCCGTGTCCGCCAGCCGCTCCGCCGCCTGTAGTTCCAGACACCCGATCGCCAGCATCGCCTGCGTGCCGTTGATCAGGCTGATGCCCTCTTTGGGATGCAGTTCGATCGGCTCGAGGCCCGCCCGCGACAGCGCCTCCCGCCCGCTCATCACCGCGCCCGCGAACTCCGCCTCTCCTTCGCCCACCAGCACCAGCGCCATGTGCGCCAGCGGCGCCAGGTCCCCCGACGCGCCCACGCTGCCCTGCGACGGCACCACCGGCGTTACTCCCCGGTTCACCAGCCCGCACAGCCCTTCCGCCACCGCCGCGCGGATCCCCGAAAACCCCATCGCCAGCACATTGGCGCGAATCAGCATCATCGCCCGCACCACTTCCCGCGGCAATGGATCCCCCAGCCCCGCGGCGTGCGACCGGATCACGTTCAACTGAAGCTGGTCCAGCTCCTCGCGCGCAATCCGCACATTCGCCAGCAGCCCAACTCCCGTATTCACCGCGTAAATCGGCGCATCGCCCGCCGCCAGCCGCTCGATCAAATCGCGCGACCCGCGCATCTTCTCCACCGCTCCCGCCGAGAGCCTCACTTCCGCCGTGTGCGCCTGCGCCACCCCGCAGACATCCTCGATCGTCAGCGCTGTCCCGTCGATCTCCAGCGTCACTTCGCCATCACCAGCCTGCGCAGCAATGCCACGCCCTCGCCGATCTCGCGCAGCCGCTGCGCCTGGTCCAACGTCTCCCGCTCCACATTCAGGCACCCCCGGAAACCCGACGCCGCCAGGGCCTTCACGAACCGCTCCATTCCTACCGACCCCTGTCCCAGCGGCTTCTCCATTCCCAACGACTCTGGGGACGCCGGGTCCGGCCAGTCGCCATCTTTCGCATGCACCGAAATCACCCATGGCGCCAGCTTCCCCCACGCCTCGATCGGATCCCCCGTGCCGTACAGAATCATGTTCGCCGGGTCGAAATTGATGCGCAGGTTCGGCCGCCCCACGTCCTGCAGAAAGCGCAGCAGCACCTCCGCCGGCTCCTGGCCCGTCTCCAGCGCGAACACCTGTTGATTGCGCGCCGCGTAATCGCAAACGCGCCGCACCAGCTCGCGCACCGCCACGTAATCCGGATCGCCGGCGTGTTCCGGCACGAAGCCGATATGGCACGCGATGCTCGGCACGCCCACGCCCGCCGCGAAGTCGCTCATCTCGTAGGTACGCCGCTCGCGCTCCTCCCGCGTCCCCCGCGGCATGAACCCCACCGTGCGCTCCACCGTCGGCTTATCGGCGTAATCTTCGCCGTTGTACGCCGCGAACACCGTGGACAGTGAGAAGCCTTCTGCCTCCAGGTCCTGCTTCCATTTCGCCGCCAGGCCTTCCAGCTCCAGATCGCCCGGCAGCCCTAACTGCCCGCACCGCACCCCAAGCTGCTTGATGTCCCGCAGTTTGTCGCGGCCCGCCCAGAACATCACGCCGGGCTCCATCGCCTCTAAAACCGGCATACCATCTTCCTCCCTCCGCGATTCCGGGCCTCTAGCAGCAATAACATCAACCGCACCGCATCCGCCGATTCCTTCGGCAGGCACAATTCCGGGGCCCGCCGGTAATTGCAGCAGTGGATGAAATATTCAATCTCCGCCGCGTATGCATCCTGCGTTCCGCCGTCCAGCGCAGTTTCCTTTCCGTCCGGCGTGTAAAGAGTCGGCGCCCGGCCCGTCGAGCTGTACTCCAGCGTGCCGCCATCCATCGTCACCGTGTACTCCATCGAGAACGGGTACGCGCCCAGGTGATGCCATCCGCCCGTCACCGTCACGATGCCGCCGTTGGGGTAGTACAACTGCGCGTCCATGCAGTCGATCCCCTTCTCCAGGTCGCAGGTGCCCGTCGCCCCCACCGCCTCCGGCATGCCAAACAAGTACAGGCACATGTCCACATCATGGATCAGCAGGTCGAACACGCCGCCCCCGCTACGCGCCGAATCCTTCAGCCACTTGCTCCACCCCGGCGCCGCGCACCGCCGCCGGAACATCGCGAACCGCACGCCGCCCAACTGCTCGCCGCTCACCGCCTGCCGCAGCGCCTTGTACGCCGGCGAGAACCGCAGCACGTGCGCCGTCATCAGCGTCCGCTTGTACCGGTTCGACGCCGCCAGCATGCGGTCCACGCCATAGGCATCGAGCGCCATCGGCTTCTCCACCAGCACATGCTTCCCCGCCCGCAGTGCGCCCACCGCCACCGGCTCGTGCAGGTCTGTCGGCAGGCAGATGTCCACTGCCTCCACGTCCGGATCGTTCAACACGTCTTCCAATTGCCGGTGCTGCGTCAAATTCGAAAAGTCCTGCTTGTCTCCCGCCCCGCCGAGATTCCCCTGCACCGAGGACAGGTCCCCGGCCAGTTTCTTCTCGTCCTGGCTGTACACCGCCACCAATTCCGCGCCACGCACTGCCTGCAGGGCCTTCAAGTGCGTACTCCCCATGAATCCCAGCCCCAGAACCGCCAGCCTCACCGCACCACCTCCAGATCTTTTCCGTAAATCGTCTCGCCGTCAAACTGCCCGCGGACTTCGTCCAGAACTTCGGCCGGCGTCTCTCCCATGGGCAATTGATGGTACAGCACCAGCTTCCGCGGCCGCACCTGCGCCGCAATCTTTCCCACGTCTGCGCCCGACGTGTGGAACACGCTGTGATACTTCTGCCAGTCCGCCGTCCGCTTCCCCAGCCCTGTGCGCGAGTACACCTCGTGCACCAGAATGTCACAGCCCTTGGCAGCCCGGATCAGATTTTCGCTATACGTGGTATCGCCCGAGATCACGATCACTTTATCGCTCGCCTCGAACCGGTATCCGTAAGCGTGCTTCCATGACCCATGCTCCACCGCGAACGCCGTCACCCGCATTCCCGCATCGCGATACACCTCGCCCGGCCGCACATCGTGAGCCCGCACCGTGTACGCCCGCGCCACCGCCGGCTCCAGCCCGTGCAGCCGGATCTTCATGTCCTCGCTCCACGCCTTCATCACATGCGTGGTCATTGCCTTGAGGCCCGGCGGACCGTACGCGTCGAACTCCTCCAGCCGCCCCGTCACCGCCGGCGTAAAGATCAGGTCCGGATACCCCGCCGTGTGGTCGGAATGCAGATGAGTAACAAACACCCGCGTCAACTGCGTCATCTTCAGCCCCGCCTGCACTGCCCGCCGAACCACGCCCGGCCCGCAATCCACCAGGTACACTCGATCCCCCGAAACTACCGCCACCGCCGGCCCCATCCGCTCCGGCTCCGGATTGGGATTGCCCGTCCCCAGCAGAATCACCCGAGTGTCCGGTCCGCCCGCAGCCTGCACCTGAAGGTCTAGTCCCTCCGTCTTCCTTTGCGCCCTTTGCGTCCTTTGCGTGAACCTTTCTTCGGCGCCCGTCCCCTGCAGGCATCCCACCGCCATCGCGACGTAAATCACAGCCCGAGCAAATCGCATCCGGTCGTCCGCCTCATGGGACAATAATCGCATGTTCAATCTAATGCGGCTTACTGCTCTCACCTGCGCGCTTACACTCGCCGGTGCCGTGCACGCCGCCGACAACCGCCTGACAGGCTCGGAGAAGTCCGCAGGCTGGAAACTCCTGTTCGATGGAAAGACCTTCGCGGGTTGGGAAGACCCCACCAAAAAGTCGCCGCCCGGCGACTCATTCGTGATCGAAGACGGCTGCCTGAAGTCCACCTCTCATCCCCGTATCGATGAGGACATCTTCACCAAGGCGACTTACGAAAACTTCGAGCTCGAGCTCGACTGGAAAATATCCCCCGCGGGCAATAGCGGCCTGAAATACCGCATCCAGGATCGCGTCCTCCTACTCGACCAGAAGCCGCCCAAGTTTGAAGACCAGGTCAATGCTGCCATGAAGAACCGCCGCAAAGACCGCCCCGCCAAGGGTCAGGAGTATGTGATCGGGTTCGAATATCAGATCACCGACAACGCCACCAACCCCGATGCCAGGCAAAACGGTCCCCGCCACCAAACCGCGGCACTCTACGACATGTTCGCCGCGTCCAAAGACGTCACCAAACCCGTCGGCGACTGGAACCATCTGCGCATCGTCGTCAAGGGCGACCACATCGAGCATTGGCTCAATGGCGAGAAACTCGTAGACGCCAGCCTCAAAGCACCCGAAGTCGGCGCCTCCGTCGAAAAGCGCTGGGGCAAGGACTCGCCGGTCTACAACCTCCTCGCCAACCAGCCCCGACGCCGCTGCCAGATCTCCCTCCAGAACCATGGAGACGTGGCCTGGTTCAAGAACATCAAGATCCGCCGCCTCTGATAGTGGGGCGAGCTATTTGCCGCCAAACCGCAGCGTGATCCCGCCTACCGCCGTTACCGGATAGGCCGGCGTCACGTGGATGCGGCTCATCGCCGGGGCATCCGGCATCACCCGCGATCCGAAATAGTTCTGCGTCTCGTAGTAATCGCGGTCCGTCAGATTGTCCACGCTGAAGTTCAGCTCCACCCGGTGGCTCAGTCGTTTGGAGACGCCCAGGTCGAACACCGTGTGCCCCGCCGCCGCAATCGACGGGTCGTCGCCATCCAGCCGGTAATGATTGATGGCCCGCATCCGCAGCGACCCGCTCCATCCATGCCAGCCCGCCAGCGTCAGCGCCGCGTTGGCCACGAAGTGCGGAGCGCTGTCTACGTACACGCGGTGATCGCCGCCCTTAAAGAACGCGTTGGCGATCTTCGTCATCCCGCCGTTCAGCGACAGGTGATGCGTCAGCTCCACCGACGCCTTCGTCTCATACCCGTACGCCCGGCTCGGACCCTTGAACTCGAAGCTCCCGTCGTCAGGTATGTAAACCTGCTCGTTCGAGTGGTCGATGAGGAATGCGTCCACGCTCAGAGCCACTCGCCCAAAGCTTGACGACACCCCCAGTTGGTAGAAATCCGTAGCCGCCAGCCGCGGCTCATCCGGCCTCTCCACCACCCCGCGCGCGTCGATGCTGTTGATCCCCCGCCCGTAGTTGGCGTGGAAAGTCACTGGCACCGAACGCGACGGCGTGAAGGCCGCATTGCCCTTCGCCTGCCAGCGCCCCGCCGCCTGCGTGCCTCCGTGCTCGGGAGAAACCCTGTCGCTCACCTGGTAGCGGAACTCGTCATACCGCAGTCCCCCGCCTACCAACAGCCGTCCATTTAGCAGGCTCAGACTCTCCTGCACATAACCCGCCCCGTTCGTCACATGCGCGTTCGCCCGCGTGGTCACGCCGGTCGGCCTCCGCCCGTCGCGCGGGTACAGTCCCACATTGATCTGGTTGTCGTGAAAATTCCCGCCCGCCGTGAACGATGCCGCCATCCTGAAAAGCCGGTGCGGGTGAATGAACTGCACGTTCGCTCCCTCCTGCAGCCGTGAGTCATGCTGCTGGAACGCGTCGCCATTCACCGGGTCGTTCAGGTAAAAAGTGAAATTCGAGTAAAGGTCGAACAGCGAGCGCCCCACGAAGCCATCCGCCTTCAGCGCGTCCCCATTCGCGAAATTCTTGCTGTAGTAGGTCGAGACCGTTCCCAGCTTCGCCCGCCCGCCATCGCTCGGATCGATATAGCCGAACCGGTCCACTTGCCCGCCCGTCACCAGGTCGAGCGGAATCTGGCCCGAAGAGTAGAAATCGTTCCGTCCGAAGAGAAAACGAAAACCCAGCTTCTGGCTTTCGTCCAGGATCTTCGTGTAGTTCGCATTGACGTTATCGCGTCGATATCGCCCCGCGCTCTGAAACGGCCCATCGGTGTACGATCCCTCGTACGCCACATACGCGTCCGTCTTCGTGCCCGTCGGACTCCACGCCAGAAACCCGCGGCCCGTATTGAAATTGCCACCCTGCAACCGCGCCGTGAATTCGTCCGGCAGCGACTCCCGCTGCCGGATGTGCACCACCCCCAGCCCGCTGAAATCGCCATACTCCGGGCTGAACGGCCCGTTGATCATCGTCACGTCCTGGATCAGTTCCGGACTCAGCGCCTTCAGCGCCCCCAGGTAACCCTGCCCGTGCCCCTGCGTCCCCTGGTTCTGCTGCACATCGTCCACCAGCACCTTCAACCCGCCGTTCACCCCGCCATGGTCGAGATTGAACCCGAACCGGCGGATCTCGAGCGACTTCCCGCCCCCCTCGTGCTGCCCCGCATTGATCCCCGCGTTAAGCTGCTGCAATACCTGATCGTCCCGCGTGAATAGTGTCCGGTTGAACACCTCGCTGTTCCGCAGATCGATCGCCGGCTCCAGTGACCTCGCCGTGATGACGATGCTCTGCCCTTGCGCCGAAAGCTCGAGGAACTGCAAATCCACCCCCGGCGTCAATCCCGCACCGAGCGTGATGGTCCGCGTTACCGCCGAGAAGCCGGGCGTCTCAGCCCGCAAGGAATAATCGCCAGGAGCCAGCTCGTTCAGCCGGAAACCGCCCTCACCGTCCGCCTTCGTCCCCGCAATAACCCGCGCCCCCCGCAGCAGACTCACCGCTGCGCCCACCACCGCCCGATCCTGCGGATCGGTAACCCGCCCGGCGACTTCCGCCCGTGGTTGCCCGAATAATAAGGTGGCGGTCAGCAAAAACAGCAGTTGGGTCTTCACAGCGGTCCCCCTCCACCATCCATACGGGCGCTCCGCACCCTTGGATCGAACAATTGCCGATCGTAACACGATTATTTCAAGCGTGCTACGAATGGAGGGTCCATGAGCACCTTCGCCTCCCCGTCAAACCGCGCCAGCCGGTCGTTGCTTTGCCCCCAGTTCTGATCGGCGTTCATCCGCGTTCATCGGCGGCTCAATCTGCTTTCCACTCCCTCCTCAGAAGGTCACCCGCAGCACCATCTGCATCAACCGCGGATCCCCACTCAAACTCCGAATCGTGCCGAACCCCGCCGACCCCAGCGTCGACGAAGGCTGCCCCAGATTCACCTTATTCAGCGCATTCGTAGCCTCCGCCCGAAACGTAATCCGCGCGCTCTCCCTCACCGCGAAGCTCTTCTGCACCGCCAGTTCCAGTTCCGACCATCCCGGCCCCCGCAGAATATTCAGCCCCGAGTTCCCCCACCTATAATCCGCCGGCGTCGCGAATGCCGCCGTATTGAACCACTGGTTAATCGACCTCTGAGACGACCCCAAGCTCGCCTGCCCAATCAGATTCGCGCGGCTCGAGTTGATGTCGTCGTTCATCGCCTGCGACGAGCCCACCGAGAACGGCAGCCCTCCGCGAATCTGATAAATCCCCGAAACTTCCCAGCCCCCCACCATCTGCCGCAGATACCACGGCCGGCTCCGCAGCGCCGGAGCATCGTAGGTCACCGCCGTCGTCCACTGCTTGCCGAAATCCGTCCCCAGCGTGCCCTTGCTGTAATCGAAGTTGTACGGATCCACATACCCGATTGCGCCGTAGCTGTGTTCCACCGTCAACGTGCTGTAGACCGACACTCCGTGAGTCACCTGCTGCCGCACCGTCACCTCCAGCGCATTGAAGTGGCTGTACGACCGGAACTCATTGCCGAACCCTTCGCCCCACTGCGGATACGGCCGCCGCGAGTTGATATCGCCCGGCGCCGGCGTCGGATAATTCAGCCGCGTCCCCGTATCCAGCCGGATCGCATGATTCCCCTCGTACCCGATCTCCACCACCGTCCGCCGCGCCGGCATCACCTGCACGTTCATTCCCCACTTCTGCACGTAGGGATCGTGATACCGCGGCTGGTATTGCGCCGGCGCAATCGCGGGCGAATTCAGCGTGTCGTAAATCCCGCTCGTGGGAAATCCGTCCGCGATCACCAGCGGCGTCGCCGTGCTCCCCGTAATCTGCGGCGAGAACCCGAACGGCGCCCCCGCCGTATTGTTCACGCTCAGCGTGCTCGGCGGCGTATGGAAAATGCCGTAGCCGCCGCGCAGCGCCATCATGCCGTTCAGCTTGTACGCGAAGCCGATCCGCGGCGAAATATCCAGCCCTTCGTTCCGCGGCTTCACCTGCTCATTCGGCAGATACCGATAGCCCGGCGGCAGGCTGCCGTTCGCCAGTCCCAGATGCGACTGCACCCACCCGCGCGCCTCTTCCGGCACCAGAATCTGCCCCGTGGCGAAATCGAAATTCGTCTCCCGGTTGCCCACAATCGAAAACGTCGGGAAATACTCGTACCGCACCCCCAGGCTCAGGCTCAGCCGCGGCGTCGCCCGCCACTCGTCCTGCACGAACGCCGCGAGCCGGTTGTCCCGCATCCGCGTCTTGTCGAACACGTTGTACGTCGTCAGTTGGTTCGCCAGCCCCAGCAACCCGTCCGCCGTCCCCGTCTGGTTGGTCGGCCGCTTCGCCCCCACCGACGCCACCGTCTGGAAGCCGTCGATCGAAAACTTCATCCCGCCCGCCGCTCCCCCGCCGCCTACGTCATTCCGATGGTGCGTATAGTCGAACCCCACCTTAACCGCGTGCCCGCCATGATGCCAGATCACGTTGTCCATGTACTGCAGCGAGTTCTGCCACAGGATGTACGGGTTCGGCAGTGTCGTCAGCGGACGCACCGCCTTCGTCGAGCTGATATTCCGCATCGAGACCGCCGGAAAGCCCGGGTTCGGCACCGCGCCCGGAATCTGCTTCAACGCCTCGATAATGTTCGTGTTCAGCGGCGAATTCCCATCGTGGATGTAGTTCCACCCGATACGCACTTCGTTTAACAGATTCGGCGTGAACACATGCGTCTCGTTGATCCCCGCGTTGGTGCCGTCCAGGCTCCCGTGCCCGCCGTTGTACCCGCCGGGAATCCAACTGCTCCGGTTCAGGCTGTAAAACTGCCGCCCGTAGCGCACGCTCAAGGTATCGTTCCCCGTCAGCAGGGCGTCGCCCTTCACATTCAGCGAGTCCTTCGAATCGTTGTTCCGGTCGAACGACTGATAATTGCTCAGCACGTTCGGATTCCCGTCTTTGTAATTGTTCACCGGGTAGATGGAAATCAACTGCTGCATGAACTTGTTGATCCGGCTGTCGGGAATCACATTCCCCGGAAACGCCGCGCGGTTGCCCTTCGCATCCGTCGTCGCCGGATCGAACACCTGCCACCCGCTCTGGCTGAAATCTCCCTTGCGCTCCAGCCCCGTCGGCGTGGTCACCAGTTCGATCACCGTCGCCGGCATCCGCAGCCCCTCGTAATTACCGAAGAAGAACAGCTTGTTCTTTTTGATCGGCCCGCTGATCCCGCCGCCGAACAGATTCTTCCGCAGCGGCGTGATCCTTGGATTCGTGCCCGTGAAATCGTACGGCCGCGCATTGAACTGATCGTTCTGCAGATAGTCGTACCCGAAACCATGTAGCTGATTGGTGCCGCTCTTCATCGCCACATTCACAATCGCCCCGCCGGCCCGCCCGAACTCCGCCGAGTACGAGCTCGTCTGGATCGATACTTCGTGGATCGCGTCCACCGCCGGCACCGCGTTCAATCCGCCCGTCAGCTCCACATTGTTCGACACGCCATCCAGAATGAAATTGTTCTGCCCGATATCCAGCCCGCCGACCCCCACCGCCTCCCCGCCCGAAAAATCCGCGATGCGGTTGTGTCCATATGTGCGGTACGCGCCCGGCGTCAATATCGAGAGCGCCAGAAAATGCCGGTTCTGCGCCGGCAGGCTCTGCAGTTGCCCCTGGTCGATCAGCGTGCTCACTTCGGGCGTGTCCGTCTTCAGCAACGGCGCCGACCCTTCCACCTTCACCGTCTGCGTCGCTTCCCCCACTTCCATCCGCAGGTCGACTCTCACCCGCGCCTTCACCGCCAGTTCCACCGCCGGCTGCTCCGACTTCTTAAAGCCGCTCATCTCCGCCGCCACCCTATATGACCCCGGCGGCAGGTTCGACACCACATACTCGCCCGCGCTGTTCGAAACCGTGCTGCGCACCAGACCCGTATCCACCCCGGTCAGTTGAATCCGCGCGCCCGGCACCACGCTGCCGCTCGGGTCCGTCACCGTCCCCAGAATGCTGCCTTCCGTCGCCTGCCCCATCAGCGCCGGCGCCAAAACCGCCGCCAGTAAAACCGAAATCAGAAAATGCCGCATGTGTCTCCTGTCCGTCATCGTTTAGTGGCCAAACCGCAGCGTCACTACGCTCGCCGCCCCGCCCGCAAAAATCGTGACCATCACCAGCCGGTCATACTCGCCCACTGCCAGCGGCGCCACGTCCTTGCCGCTCAGCTCCTTCACGATCTTCGGCACGCTCCCGCGATGCCCCACCACCAGCGTGGCCTCCCCGTCCCGCAACCCCTCGCGCACCTGCCGAATCAATTCGTCCTGCTTCCTGGCATCGATCGTCACCGGCGTAACGTGGAACCGCGCCGCCGCCGGAGCCGCCGTCTGACTCGTCCGCAGCGCTTCACTCACGAAGATCCTGGTGATCCGCGCCTCCGCCAGCAGCCGCGCCAGCGCTTCCGCCTGCCGCTGCCCCTCGGGCGTGATCGATGGATCCGGCTCCGTGCCATAGCGGTCCGCGTGCCGCATCACGAATACCATCGATTGCCCCCATGCCCCGGCGGCAAGAAGCAACACCATCCAGGCTGCTCGGCTCGACCACACCTGCTCATCTTAGAAACCCACTATGAGCACCTCGCTACAGACTCGTAACAGTTCGGTCAAATCCCCCTTGACGCCGCCCCTCGCCTTCGTCTACTCTCCTAGATATCTAGGGAGCAACATGGGAAAAGCCAAACCCGACGTCCTCCAGGGAACACTCGACCTCCTCATCCTCAAGACCCTCACGCGCGGACGCCAGCACGGCTACGGCATCGCCGTCCACATCCAGCAGGTCTCTAAAGATGCACTGCGCGTCGAAGAAGGCTCCCTCTATCCCGCCCTCCACCGCATCGAACAGGACGGCTGGATCAAGTCCGAATGGGGCGCCTCCGAGAACAACCGCAAGGCAAAGTTCTACTCCATCACCCCCAGCGGACGCCGCCAGCTGGCTCGCGAAGAGAAGAAGTGGGAGCACCTCACCTCCGCCGTCGCCACCGTCCTCCGCTTCGCGTGAAAAGGAGTCCCGCCATGTCCTGGCTTCGCAAACTCGCCGCCACCCTCCGCCCCGGCCGCCTGGATAACGACCTCGACGCCGAGCTCGAATTTCACCTCCAGCAACGCACCGATCACCTCATCGCCCAGGGCCTCTCTCCCGCCGAAGCCCACCGCCAGGCCGCCCTCCTCTTCGGCAATCGCACCGCCCTCCGCGAATCCGCCCGCGACCGCGACATCCTCGCCTGGCTCGAAACCACCCTCCACGACCTCCGCTTCGCCGCCCGCACCCTCCGCCGCAGCCCCGGCTTCGCCTCCGCCGCCATCCTCTCGCTCGCCCTCGGCATCGGCGCCAATACCGCCCTCTTCAGCATCATCGACCGCCTGCTCCTCAAGCGCCTCCCCGCCGCCGAGCCCCACCGCCTCGTGCGCCTCACCTCCGAATCCGGCTCCCTCACCTACCCCGCCTACGACCTTCTTCGCACCCGCTCCCGCTTCCTGTCCGGCGTCATCGCCACCGGCCGCCTCAACCAGCAGTCCATCGAGGAGCGCGGCGAAACGGTCCCCGCCGCCGTGCAGGAAGTCTCCGGCAACTATTTCGATGTCCTCGGCATCTCACCCGCCCGCGGCCGCGTCTTCCACGCCGCCGACGCCAAAGCCCCCGGCGTCGCCCTCGCCGTCATCAGCCACTCGTTCTGGCAATCCCACTTCCTCGCCCAACCCTCCGCCCTCGGCGCGCACTTCCGCTACCACGCCCGCGACTTCGTGATCATCGGCATCGCCCCGCGCGGCTTCCGCGGCTTCGTACTCGACCAGCCCGCCGACATCTGGCAGCCCATCGAACAGTCCGAGCCGCCCAACTCCATCCTCCTCACCAAAGGCGCATGGCTCCAGGTGATCGGCCGCCTCCAGCCCGATGCCTCGCCCTCTCAAGCCGCCGAAGAGGCCACCTCCCTGCTCCGCCGCAAAATCTCCGCCGAGCCCGGCGCCAACGGCTTCTCCGCCCTGCGCGGCCGCTACTCCCGCCCGCTCCTCGTCCTCGAAGGCGTCGTCGGCCTCGTCCTCCTGATCGCCTGCGCCAATCTCGCCAACCTCATGCTCGCCGGTGCCGCCGCCCGCCAGCGCGAAATCGCCGTCCGCCAGGCCCTCGGCGCCGCCCGCTCGCGGCTCATCCGCCAGATGCTCACCGAAAGCCTGCTCGTCTCCGCCTCCGGTGCCGCCCTCGCGATCCTCGTCGCCTGGTGGCTCAGCCGCGCCCTCCTCCGCTTCCTCCCGCCCACCGCCGCACCTGCCCTCGCCAACCTCTCCTTTCAGCCCGACCCTCGCACGCTCGCCTTCACCGCCGCCGTCGCCCTCCTCACCGCACTCGCCTTCGGCCTCGCTCCCGCCCTCCGCGCCACCCGCCCCCCCGGCCGAGCCTCCCGCCGCTTCGCCAGCCGCTCACTCGTCATCCTCGAAGTCAGCCTCTGCACCGTGCTCCTGATCGGCGCCGGACTCTTCCTCCGCAGCCTCCGCTCCCTCCGCACCCTCGACCCCGGCTTCGAATCCACCCAGTTGATCGTCGCCGACGTTCGCGCCGACTCTCCCCTCACCGTCCGCCGCCACCTCGAAACCCTGCGCTCCCGCGCCGCCGCCCTCCCCGGCGTCACCGCCGCCGGTTACAGCCATATCCGCCAGCTCTCCGGCTTCGACATCACCGCCAACATCGAAATCGAAGGCCGCCCCGCCGCCGCCAACGAAAAGAGCGAAAAGAACGAGGCCAGCGGACTCCACATCTCCCCCGGCTTCTTCGCCGCCATGGGCACCCCCGTCCTCGCCGGCCGCGACTTCTCCGACCACGACAACCCCACCGCCCGCCCCGTCGCCATCGTCAATCAGGCCTTCGCCCGCCGCTTCTTTCCCGCCCCACAGGACCCCATCGGCCGCCACTTCGGCATCGACGGCCCCGCCTCCGCCGCCGCCTTCGAAATCGTCGGCGTCGTCAAAGACACCCGCTGGACCGACCTCCGCACCGCCCCCGCCGCCATGTACTACCGCCCCGCCCTCCAGGCCGGCGCCGGATCCGCCACCCTCGCCGTCCGCGCCTCCACCGACCTCGCCACCCTCTCCGCCGCCCTCCGCCAGACCGCCCACGACCTCGACCCCCACCTCACCCTCAACGACATGGTGCCCTTCACGGAAATGGAGGATCGCAACCTCGTCATCGAGCGCATGGTGGCCCAGGTCTCCACCGCCTTCGGCCTCCTCGCCCTGATGGTCGCCTGCATCGGGCTCTACGGGGTCCTCGCCTATAACGTCGCCCGCCGCACCCGGGAAATCGGAATCCGCATGGCCCTCGGAGCCTCCCGCCGCGCCGTCCAGTGGATCGTCCTCCGCGAGTCTCTCCTGCTCCTCGCCCTCGGCTTCACCCTCGGACTCCCCGCCGCCCTCGCCACCACCCGCCTCATCGCGACGATGCTCTACGGCCTCACCCCCGCCGACCCCGTCACCATCGCCGCCGCCCTCGCCACCCTCACAACCATCGCCCTCGCTGCCTCCTTCCTCCCCGCCCGCCGCGCCTCCCGGGTTGACCCTCAGATTGCCCTTCGCTTCGAATGACGCCGCCCGCCCCAGCCAGCGGTACCATGGTAAATATGGCTACGGTTGTCAATCCGACCATCACGTTCGAAGAGTTCGAGCGCCTGCCCGACAGCCCCAACCAAACGGAGCTTCTCGAAGGAGAACTGGTCCGAATGCCACCGCCCGAATGCTCCCACATGGAAAGCTCCGAATCGCTTTTCATCGCCCTGCGCGCAGCCATAGAGGCCTGCCGGCAAGCCGGAAATGGCGATCACCTGGGCAAGGTCCATGTGGAAATGGGCTATCTGCTCTCACCCGGCTCTTGGGTCCGCCCCGATGTCAGCATCACTCAGCCCCAACAGCCTCGTGCCAAATATTATGAAGGCGCCCCGCTGATCGCCTTCGAAATCATCTCCAAACAGGATCGCGCCCAACGGCTCGCTCAAAAGGTCCAACTCCTGTTTCGCCACGGCGCCGAGGAAGTCTGGCTCATCTACACCGAAACTCGCGAAGCCCACATCTATCGCCGGAACTCCAACACCATCCTCCGTGAAGAGGCATCCATCCACAGCGACCTGCTACCCGGAATTGCGATTCCCTTCGACCAGTTCCTGTGATCTTCTTCTAACCCCTAGCCAGCTTATTCAGCCCGTCAAGATAAGCATTCTCGCTAGCCTTAATCACGTCCTTGGTACGCTCCACCCCTCAACCATCCAGCCAGTCCCCGTTCCCCTTGTTCCACCAGGAAGCGCTGCAAGCACCTATACTCGCTTGATACAATTACCGCCAAATCTTGCAATAAACCCGGGTGACCATGTTGGTATTTCGCCGCGCTCTTACCCTAGGGATCGCATTCTTTCTGATAGCTCTCGCCGCTGGCGCGCAAGTGGTCAGCGACCCAAGCCTTGGCTCCAAGGAGCAGCCCCTCGTCTTCAAGTCCAAAGTGAACCTCATCACGGTGCCGGTCGTGGTGCGGGACAAGAAGGGCAATGCAATCGCCACGCTGCATCAGGAGGATTTTCAGCTTTTCGACAACGGTAAGCCGCAAGTCATCACCAGTTTTTCCGTCGAGACCCTGGCGGCAAAAGCGAACCCCCTAAATCCACCACTGGGCAGGACGAAGACGGCGCCGACCGCTGACACTTCCGCCGCCGCCCCGGATCGCTTCATCGGCTTCTACATCGACGACGTGCACCTGGAGTTCGCCGATCTGGCCCGGGCACGTATCAGGCTCCAGAAACTGATCTCGACTCGCCTCCGGCCCGGAGACCGCGCCGCCATCATCACCACTTCAGGGCAGACCATTCTCGATTTCACGGATGACTGGGACAGGCTCAACGCGACGCTCCTGAAAATCACACCGCAACCGCACGCTATTCCGTCCACCTGCCCGGGCATGACCATCTTCGAGGCCAACCGCATCGTTAACCACGCGGACAGCGACCTGATCGCTAAGAAGGGTGAACAAGCCGTGCCGATTTGCGCGCGGGATGCCGAGGAGGGGAAGAAGGTAGCCATGAGTGCGGCGTTACTGATTATGGGGGCGGTCGACCTTCGCGTGAGAAACGTGCTTAATGATATGCGCTACGTAGTTCGGCTCATGGGCGAGAAGCCCGGAAAGCGTATCCTCGTTCTGGCATCGCCGGGTTTCATCCGCCCTTCCTCAATGCTGGGCGACAGCGGTCTGACCGATCAGGCAATCCGCTCCGGCGTAATCATCAACACCCTCGACGCTCGTGGCCTGGTAGTGCAGCCGGGCGGCCGGTGGAACTCCGCGCAGGAAGCCGCGCAGTCCGATATTTTGTGGGAGCTGGCCAGTAGCACCGGCGGCAAATTCATCAACAACACCAACGATCTGGGCGGCGCCTTCGCGAAGCTTGCCGAGGCCCCCGAGGTCACATACCTGCTCGGCTTCTCGCCCGAGAGCCTCACTCCCGATGGCAAGTTCCATTCCTTGAAAGTCAAGCTGAAGGACGAGCGCCGCTTCGACGTGCAGGCCCGCCTTGGCTATTACGCCCCCAATCACCTTGCCAGCGCGGGCGAAAACGCCGAAGAGGAAATTCACAAAGCGATGTTCGGCCGGGATGAGCTGCACGACATCCCCATCGGCCTGGCAACGGAGCTGTCGAAGATCAGCGACTCCGAAACCAAACTCACAGTCGTAGCGAGCGTCGATATCACCGGGTTGCATTACCGCAAAGTGGACGGTAAGAACAGCAACGACGTTGAGGTGGTCTGCGGCCTCTTTGACCGCAATGGCAGCTACATCAAGGGCGTCTCGAATACCATTACCCTTCGCCTTGTGGACAACGTCGTGTTCAATCGTGAGAACGGAGTTGTTCCGGTGCGCGCCGAGTTCAAAATCCCACCCGGCGCGTACCGCATCCGCATGGTGGCGCGCGATTCCGAAGGTGAGCTGATGACCGCGCAAAATAGCTCGGTCGATACCGAAATGAGTCCCACTCCGGCGGTCACTCCAAGCTCCGCCCCCACACTGCCGCCGGCGCCTCCTGCGCTCGCCGAAACACCTGCCGCGACGAACGCCGATCCCACCCTGGAACGAGGCCGTGAAAAGGCACTGGCGTATACCAGATCGCTGCCGGACTTCGTTTGCACCGAGATCATCCAACGCTATAAGCTGAGCCAGCCCACCGCGTTCTCCCCCACGCGGCCCGGGGCCAACGTGGCTGCCGGGTCTCACTCCTGGACGCCGATCGACCGGCTCACCGTCCGTTTGAGTTTTTTTCAGCAGAAGGAAGACCATAAGCTCGAACTCGTAAACGGTCGGCCCACAACCCTCCAATACGTGAGCCGGGACATCGGGGTCGCCGCCACCGGCGAATTCGGGGGCATGCTGAAGCGCATCTTCGACCCCGAATCGCAAGCGTCCTTTCGCTGGAATAGTTGGAAGAAGGCCCGCAATCATCGCGTTGCCGTCTATGGTTATACCGTCGCGGCGGAACATTCGCGGTTTTTCGTCGAGCGAGGCTCCCGCAGCGGCGGCGTGAATCGGGCGGTGGTCGGTTTTCACGGGACGGTAGAGATCGATACCGAAACCGGCGAGGTACTCCACATTGATTACACCGCAGATGTCATACCCACCACCGTGGCGATCACGCGTTCGGCCACATCGGTGGACTTCGATCGGGTCGACATAGCGGGTAATCTCTACCTCCTTCCCGTCCGGTCGGAGACGGAACTCGAAGGCCCGAATCTCGCGGTCAAGAATGCCATCGAATTCCGGGCGTTCGGTAAGTTCGCCGCCACTTCTACCGTGGACTTCGGCGCCGGCAAATAAGCGGTACGGCCGACCGCCTCTACACCTGTGCGGCCCGCAAATCCGAATCCTTCCCGCCTTCCCCCGACCGCCTCGACGTAGCCAGCTTATTCAGCCCGTCAATATAAGCCTTCGCGCTCGCCTCAATCACGTCCGTAGACACGCCCCGCCCCAGCACTTTCCGCCCATCCAACTCCACCTGCACACTCACCTCGCCCAGCGCCTCCGTCCCGCTCGTCACCGACCGGATCTCGTAGCGCACCAGCTTCGCCGCCATCCCCGTCACCCCCGCGATCGCCTTGCACACCGCGTCCACCGGACCATCTCCGATCGCCGCGCCCTCCTTGCTCGCCTCCCGCCCGCGCAACCGCACCGTCGCCGTCGGAATCGCCGCCGTGCCGCTGTAAATCTGCAGATACTCCAGCTTCCACGTCTCCTCCGTCGGCTCGAACTCGTGCTCCAGTATCGCCACCAGGTCGTCGTCGTACACTTCCTGCTTCTTGTCCGCCACCGCCAGAAATCGCTGGTACACCTGTTCCAGCTCCGCCCCGTTCATCGAGTACCCCAGCTTCTTCAGCCGGTCGCGCACCCCGTGCCGCCCCGTCCGCGCCGTGAGCACCACGCGGCTCGCCGTCACCCCCACATCCTCCGGCCGCATGATCTCGTACGTCTCCCGCTCTTTCAAAAACCCGTCAACGTGAATGCCCGAGCTGTGCGCAAACGCATTCGCCCCAACCACCGCCTTATTCGGCGGCACCGCGATCCCCAGCCGGTCCGCCACCAGCCGGCTCGTGCGATGAACTTCCGTCGGACGCACATCCGTGTGCACCCCGAAGTAGTCCGCGCGCGTGCGGATCGCCATCACGACTTCTTCCAGCGCCGCATTCCCCGCCCGCTCCCCAATTCCATTAATCGTGCCTTCCACCTGCCGCGCGCCGTTCTTCACTCCCGCCAGCGTGTTCGCCACCGCCATCCCTAAATCGTTGTGGCAATGCACGCTGATCACCGCCCGCCCGATATTCGACAGCCGCTCGCCAATCGACCGGATCAGCGCCCCGTACTGCTCCGGCACCGCATACCCCGTAGTGTCCGGAATATTCACCACCGTCGCCCCCGCGTCGATCACCGCGTGCAGCATCTCGAACAGGAACTCCCGGTCCGACCGCCCCGCGTCTTCCGCGTAAAACTCCACGTCCCCCACGAACTGCCGCGCAAGCTTCACCGCCTCCACGGCCATCTTCAGAATCGTGACCTTCTTCTCGCCCAGCGTCTTCCCATACCGTTCGTCCCGGAACTTCCCCATAATGTGGATGTCCGACGCCCCGATCCCCGTGTGGATCCGCGGCTTCCCTGCCTTCGCCAGCGCCTTCCCGCAAGCTTCGATATCGTGCGGCACCGCCCGCGACAGCGCGCAGATCGACGGACCCGTTATGTCGCGCCCGATCAGCCGCACCGCCTCGAAGTCGTCCGGCGACGATGCCGGATACCCCGCCTCAATCACGTCCACGCCCAGTTCCCTTAGCTGAAACGCGATGTGCAGCTTCTCGGCGCTCCCCAGCCGCGTCCCCGCGGCCTGCTCGCCATCTCGTAACGTCGTGTCGAATACCGCCACTTTTTCGGACATCTGGTCTCCTCGCTCGCTCACTGCGCCGCGCCGTGCATCCCCGCCGCGTGCAAAATCCGCCGCACCTTCTTCGGAGAAATCGAAAGCTTCTCCGCCACCCGCGAGATCTTCCGCCCCTCGCGCTCCCATACCTTCGGGATCACCATCCGCGCGAACTCTTCCGTCATCTGGCTGAACGTCCGGTTCTCCACCACCCCCGCGCACCACGCGCGCAACACCGGATCCACCGGCCGCGCGTGCAGTACCCGCGACTTCAACGTCGCCAGTTCCTCCCACACATGCTGACGGTCCGCGCCCTCTGTCTGCAACAAGGCAATCGCCTGCTCGCAACAGCCGCGCGCCGCCTCCCGGTCGCCATACGGCTCCACCGCGTGCGTCAAGCCTTGCCAGACATACGCCCGCGCCAGCAGCCTTCGATTCTGCGTCTGGCCCGCCAGCGTCACCGCTTCCCGCGCGTACGCTTCCGCCGACTCGTGATGCTGCGCCGCGTCTCCTACCTGCTCTTCCAGCGCCGCGTTCTCCACTACGCACTGCAGAATCCGCGCCCGCGCCATCACCAGGTAGCCGTGCTTTTCTTCCCCGTGGCGGAATGCCTCCGCCGCTTCCGCCGCCGCGCTCTCCAGGTCCCCCGCGTCCAGGCACAGGAATCCCCGGTTGATCCGTACCCCGGCAATCCCGCGATGGTTGTTCCGCCCCTCGCAGATCGCCTTCGCCTCATCCAGGTGCTGCCAGGCTTCCGCCCGGATCCGCTCGATCCGCTGCCGCCGCTCCCGCTGCGGAGTTCGCTGCGACACTATAACATCGTCAAGATCTTTCTGAAACTGTAGGGCTAGCAGTCGTTTGACAAACGACAGATTCAGGAGGGTGCGCGCAATTTGCAGCTCGTCGCCGGTGCCCGAGCGGTACTCCGCCAGCGCGCGTTCGAAGTACTCCAGGGCTCGCTCATACCGCCCCTGCCGCCGTGCAATCCGCCCGTAGGCCGACTGGATATTGCCGCGGCTCAAATAATCGTCGGTCGCGTTCAGCGCCTCTTCCGCGCTCCGCAGAATCGTGGTCGCCTCGCTCAGCCGGCCTTTCTGGAACGCCAGCCAGCTCCGCGAAGCCTGCATAATCGCCGCCATCTGCGCATACCCGCACGCCAGCGCCAGCGACTCGCCCCGCTCCACGTACACCGCCGCGTCATCGTACTGGCCGGTCTTCCGCAAGCACCGGCCAGTCCAGAAATTAGCGATCGCCAGCAGCTCCGTGTCCGCCACTTCGTGCTCCAGCGACTGCACGAACCGGAAATGCTCCACCGCCTGCCCGAAGTCCTCCTGCGACATCGCCCAGACGCCTTCCGCCATGCGCACGTGCAGGTAGTCCTGTAGCGTCAGGCCCGCCCGCATCGGCGGTGGAAACTTCGTCAACAACCGGCACACCAGGCCCGGCGCGTCGAAGCCCGCGTCCACCCACTGCGCAATCAGACCTGTCAGCACACCGGAATTGGGAGCGTCGGGGCAGAGCGCCTCCACCATCGGCCGGATCTGCTCGAGTCTCCGTATGCCCTGCTGAATCCTCCGGAAACCAAGATCGTCCCGCAAGGCCGTCAGCAGGGCACCGATTTCCTCGGAGCCCATGATCGCAGTATAAACCTCGCCACCCCCTCCCGAAGCGCTAAAACGACCCCTTACTCCCCTACTCCAGATGCTCGTACGCCTGCAGCGTCAAAAACTCCGGAAACTCGTGGTCCGTCAGCATTTCGTTGTAGAGATTTGCCGCAGTGGTCAGCTCCGCCTCCGGCACCGCCCCCCGCAACTTCTCCACCGTCCGCGCCACTTCCTCGCTCACCAGCTCCCGCGTCACCTTCCGCCCGTCATCCAGCACCGACCCGTGCCGCACCCACTGCCACACCTGCGCCCGGCAGATCTCCGCCGTCGCCGCGTCTTCCATCAGGTTGTAAATCGGCACGCACCCGTTGCCCCCGAGCCACGCCGCCAGGTACCGAATCCCGACGTCCAGATTGATCGCCAGCCCCGCCGCCGTCATCGTCCCCTGCGGCGTCGTCAGCAGACTCGCCGCCGTCGTATTCGTCGACGTCAGCCGCTCCACCTGGTTCGGAAAGGGCATGTACGTATCGAACACCTGCTTCGCCAGCGGCACCAGCCCTGGATGCGCCACCCACGTGCCGTCATGCCCCGCCCACACCTCGCGCAGCTTGTCCTCCCGCACCTTCGCCAGCGCCGCCTGGTTCGCAATCAAGTCGTTCTTGATCGGAATCTGCGCCGCCATTCCGCCCATCGCGTGCGCCCCGCGCTTGTGGCACGTTGCAATCAGCAGCTCCACATACGCCGCCAGGAACGGCCGCGTCATCGTCACCTGCCCGCGGTCCGGCAGCACACACTCCGGCCGGTTCCGGAACTTCTTGATGTAGCTGAAAATGTAGTCCCACCGCCCGCAGTTCAGCCCCGCCGAGTGCTCCCGCAACTCCCACAGAATCTCGTCCATCTCGAACGCCGCCAGGATCGTCTCAATCAGCACCGTCGCCCGGATCGTCCCCCGCGCAATCCCCAACTGCTCCTGCGCGAATAGAAACACCGAGTTCCACAACCGCGCCTCGTGCCGGCTCTCCATCTTCGGCAGATAGAAGTAAGGACCGCTTCCATTGCGGATCAGCGTCTTCGCATTGTGAAAGAAGAACAGCCCGAAATCGAATAGCGACGCCGAAATCGGCTCTCCCTCCACCAGGAAATGCTTCTCCGTCAAATGCCACCCGCGCGGCCGCACCATCAGGACCGCGGGATTCTCCGCCACCTCGTACCGCTTCCCCTCCGGACTCGAAAACGTAATCGTCCCGCTCACCGCATCACGCAGGTTGACCTGCCCTTCCAGAAGGTTCTTCCACGTCGGCGAGTTCGAATCCTCGAAGTCCGCCATGAATACCTTTGCGCCCGAATTCAGCGCATTGATAATCATCTTGCGGTCCGTCGGCCCTGTGATCTCCACCCGCCGGTCCATCAGGTCCGCCGGACACGGCGCAACCCTCCATGCCGACCGCCGGATCTCCGCCGTCTCCGCCGGAAAATCCGGCTGCTTGCCGTCGTCGATCTCCTGCTGCCTGACCCGTCTGGCCTCCAGCAGCGCGCGCCGGCGCGGTTCAAATTTGGTGGACAGTTTTACCAGAAACCGAACGGCCTCCGGCGTCAGGATTTCGTCGTGCGTCTCCGTTAGCGACGACAGGATCCGAACTGGTTCGTTGAAGGGGGCTGCGATCACGAAAGTGCTCCTTGTTCGTCCCGATCCTATCGCAACCCGGGCCCGGCGCGCCTCCCGCCTCGTCCGTTCCGGACCACTCGCCCGCCGCGCCCCACCCCGAGGGCTCAACTATGTGTTGACAAGATATATCTGGAACGCACATAATCGAGGGCATGCGAGAGAGCGCTGAACGCCTCCCCGGGAACCTCTTGCCCCTGTCCGCGGCTTCGTTCTACATCCTCGTAGCCCTCGCCGATGCCGACCGCCATGGCTACTCCATCCTCAGCGACATCGCCGAGCGCACCGCCGGTAAAGTCAAACTCAACCCCGGTACCCTCTACACCACCATCAAACGCCTGCTCTCCGACGGCCTGTTGATCGAGCTCGAAGAACGGCCCGATCCCGAAGCCGATGACGAGCGCCGCCGCTACTACCGCATCACCCCCTTGGGCCGGACCGTGGTGCGCGCGGAAGCCGCCCGCCTCCAGGATCTCGTCACCATGGCGCGCAAAGCCGGGCTCTCCCCCAAACCGGCGTAGCCCATGGCGCACCACCCGATCAGCCCGCATCCCGCGGACCGCCTTTTTGGATACCTCGCCTGGCTCTATCCGGCGCCCTTTCGCGACGAGTACGCCGCCGAAATGCGCGCCGTCTTCCGCCGCCGCTGGCGCGATGAGGCCTCCGCCCGCGGACCCGCCGGCATGGCAATGTTCAGTCTCGCCCTTGTCTGGGACACCTTTCGTACCGCAACTGAGGAGCACGCAATCATGCTGGTTCAAGACGTGAAATTCGCCCTGCGGACGCTCGCCCGCTCGCCCCTCTTTGCCCTCGCCGCCATCCTCACCATCGCCCTCGGCATCGGCGCCGACACCGCCATCTTCAGCGTGGTGGATCACGTCCTCCTGCGTCCCTTGCCCTTCCCCCAGTCCGGCCGTCTCCTGGCAGTCCGCCTCCCCCACCCCACCGAGCACGATGTCGCGCTCAGCGTGGCCGACTTCCTCGACTGGCGCTCCCAAAACCAGTCCATGCAAAGTCTCGCCGCCTTTGCCGACCGCTCCTACACCCTCGCCGGCGCCGGCGAGCCCGTCATGCTCCCCGCCGCCCAGGTCACCGACCAGTTCTTCACCACCCTCGGCGTCCAGCCCCTCCTCGGCCGCACCTTCGCCCCCGGTGACGAGGCTCCCGGACAGCCGCGCACCGTCGTCCTCAGCTACCAACTCTGGCGCACCCGCTTCCACGAAGATCCCCACGTCGCCGGCCGCGTCATCCTCCTCGACGCCCGTCCCCACACCATCCTCGGCGTGATGGGCCCCGACTTTGCTTTCCCCTCCCAACAGGACTCCCTCTGGGCCATCCAGCCCATCGCCGCCGTGGCGCGCCGCGGCCCCTATTACTTAACCGGTATCGCTCGCATCAAAGAGGGCATGACCGCCGAAGCCGCTACCGCGCGCATGAATGCCTCCATCTACGCGGCCGCCGGCGGAGCAGTCCCGGCCAAAGAGCCCATGCGGTTCTATGTGCAGCCGCTCCGCGAAGCTGTGGTCGGCGGCTCGCGCAAAGCCCTGCTGCTGTTGTTCGGCGCCGGCACTCTCGTTCTGTTGATCGCCTGCGTCAACGTCGCCAACCTGCTACTCGGCCGGTCGGCAGCCCGCGAGCGCGAGATCCTCCTGCGCATCAGCCTCGGCGCCAACACCCGCCAGCTCCTCCGTCAATTCCTCACCGAGAGCCTGCTCATCGCCCTGCTCGGCGCCGGGCTCGGCATCGTCCTCGCCTTCTCCGCCATCCAGCTCTACAACTCCATCGTCGTCGATGTCATGCCCCGATTCAGCGCCGTCGCGCTCGACGGCCGCGTCCTGCTCTTCACCGCCATTCTGGTCATCGCCTGCGGCCTCCTCTTCGGTCTCGCCCCCACCCGCTACGCCACCAGCCTGCAGCGAAGTGACGCCCTGTTTGCCGGACGCGGCACCTCCGGCGGACCGCGCCAGGACCGTGCCCGCACCCTGCTGGTCTTCAGCGAGATGGCCCTCGCCTGCGTTCTTGTGATGGGCGCCGGCCTGCTCATTCGCAGCTATGTGCGCCTGCTCAATGTCGATCCCGGAGCCCGCGCCGACCATCTCATGACCTTCCGCCTCGCGCCGCCCTCCCTGCGCTACCCGCCGCCCACCGCGGTCGAACAGTTCTACGAGCGCCTCCTCGATCGCATCCGCCAGATCCCCGGCGTGGACGCCGCCGGCGCCGGCAGCGGCCTGCCCCCCGACCAGCTCGCCTTCTCCGACGAGTACACCTTCGCCGAACGGCCCCTCGCCCCCCGCGAGCCGGTCCCCGTCGCTCCCGTCCTGATCGTCACGCCCGATTATTTCCGCGCCATCGGCCTGCCCATTCTCAAGGGCCGCGATTTCACCGCGCGCGACACCGACACCGCGCCGCCCGTCGCCATCATCAGCCAGGCGATGGCCCACCAATACTTCTCCGGCGACGATCCCATCGGCAAACGAATCCGCCAGGGTGGTCCCGACCGCCAGACCCCATGGATGGAGATCGTCGGCGTCGCCGCCGACGCCCGCTTCACCGGCCTCGACTCCGCCGATCAGCGCGCCTACTACAAACCCGAGTCCCAGTCCTTCATGTCCGGCATGTACGTCGCCGTGCGCACCGCCGTCACCCCCGAATCCATCGTCCCCGCGCTCCGTGCCGCCGTCTTCTCCATCGACAAGGAACTCGCCCTCGACCGCGTGCAGACCATGCAGCAGAACCTCAATGGCTCCGTCGCCCAGCCCCGCTGGCGCATGGCCCTGCTCGCCCTCCTGTCCGGTCTCGGACTCGGCCTCGCCGGCATCGGGGTCTATGGCGTCGTCGCCTACTCCGTCGCCCGCCGCACTTCCGAACTTGGCATCCGTTCCGCCTTGGGCGCCTCGCGCACTGAGCTGCTGTGGCTCGTTATCCGCCAGGGCATGAAACCCGTGCTCGCCGGCCTCGTCCTCGGGATCGGGACCGCGCTCGCCCTCGGCCGCGCCGCGCGGTCACTGCTCTTCGGCATCGAGCCGCAGGATCCCCTCACCCTCACGGTGGGCCTCGCCGTCCTCGCCGCGGTCGGCCTGCTCGCCTGCGTCCTCCCCGCCCTGCGCGCCATCCGCATCGACCCCGCCTCCGCCCTCCGCAGCGAGTGACCTGGTCCGTTCCGGACCACTCGCCCGCCGCGCCCCAGCCGCATTGCGCGTCGGCGGTTCGTGCTCTTTACTGGTGTTGGGAAACCGAAGGAACCCAACATGAACTCACACGAAGAACTACTGCATCAATGGCATCAGCCGCGCTGGCAGGGCATCGAACGCCCCTACAGCACCCAGGAGGTCCTCCGGCTGCGACCCTCCGTACACATCGAACACACCCTCGCCCGCCTCGGCGCCGAGCGCCTCTGGCATCTCCTCCGCACCGAGCCCTTCGTCCGCTCGCTCGGCGCCCTCACCGGCAATCAGGCCGTCGAACAGGTCCATGCCGGCCTGCAGGCCATCTACGTCAGCGGCTGGCAGGTCGCCGGCGACGCCAACCTCGCCGGGCACATGTATCCCGACCAGAGCCTCTACCCCGCCAACAGCGTCCCCACCCTCGTCCGCGCCATCAACAACGCGCTCCTCCGCGCCGACCAGATCACCAATGCCGACGGCAAGACCGGCCCCTACTGGCTCGCCCCCATCATTGCCGACGCCGAAGCCGGCTTCGGCGGCCCGCTCAACGCCTTCGAGCTCATGAAAGCAATAATCGAAGCCGGCGCCGCCGCCGTCCACTTCGAAGACCAGCTCTCCTCCGCCAAAAAGTGCGGCCACCTCGGCGGTAAAGTCGTCGTCCCCATCCGTGAGTTCGTCCAGAAACTCATCGCCGCCCGCCTCGCCGCCGACGTCCTCGGTGTCCCCACCCTCCTGGTCGCCCGCACCGATGCCGATTCCGCCGGTCTCCTCCTCAGCGACATCGACCCTCGCGACCAGCCCTTCCTCACCGGCGCCCGCACCGAAGAAGGCTTCTTCGGCTATCGCGGCGGCCTGCCCGCCGCCATCGCCCGCGGCTTGGCCTACGCTCCCTACGCCGACATGATCTGGTGCGAAACCTCCACCCCCAACCTCGACGAAGCCCGCCAGTTCGCCGGCGCCATCCACGCCCAGTTCCCCGGCAAACTCCTGGCCTACAACTGCTCGCCGTCGTTCCATTGGAAGAAGAAGCTCGGCGAACGCGAAATCGCCCGCTTCCAGACCGAGCTCGGCCGCATGGGCTACAAATACCAATTCGTCACCCTCGCGGGCTTCCACGCCCTCAACCTCAGCATGTTCGAATTGGCCCAGGACTATTCCCACGCCGGCATGAGCGCCTACGTCCGCCTGCAGGAAAAGGAATTCGCCATGGCCGAATCGCACGGCTACTCCGCCGTCCGCCACCAGCGATTCGTCGGCACCGGCTATTTCGACACTGTCCAGACCACCATCTCCGCCGGCAAAGCCTCCACCGGAGCCCTCGCCGGGTCCACCGAGAACGCTCAGTTCTTCAGGCCTCTTGAGGAGTCCGAACCGCGACCAGGCGTCTCGCAATAACTCCGTACACCTCGGGGTTGAATCCCAATCCCACATGCGTCCCGGAGACCTCGACATCTACGTCGGGGTTTCCGGTCATGCAGTATCTCCAGTCCACCAGCCCGTCGCTCTGCGTATAAATCGCCGTCTCCGCCACACCCTCCGGCAACTCCCCCTGCAACGACTCCAGAAACGCGCACGTGCACGACCCCGAATAACACTCCGGCAGAACATTCGACCCGTGGTTCTGCCGTATTTGCTTCCTGACCACTTCCACCATCTGCAGCACCGTCGGATGCACCACCGTCCCCTTGAATGGCGACCCCAGCGTAATCACCGACGCCACATCCTGCGGCCGCTCCGCCGCCACCGCCCGCGCCAGTACCCCGCCGAGGCTGTGCCCGATCAAGTGGATCCGCCGCCCCGTCGCCTTCCGCGCCCGGTCCACCGTCTCGTTCACCCGCCGCCGGATCAGCAGGTTCGGACAATCCGCATTCAGCCCGATCCCCGAGAAGTAAGGTTGATAGCCAATCCGCCCCAGCCACCCATACAACTGCACCAGGAAAAAATCGGTCAAAAGGAACCCCGGGATGATCACCACCGCCGAACCATCCCCGCGCGGCACCCCCAACCCGTAATAAACCGGCGACGCGTGCAGCAACAAAGCCTCCATGCCGCACAACGCCTCCTGCCAAATCGGCAGCTCCGCCGCCGCCCTGTCCCCCCGCAACGGCTTGCCCTTCCCGGCAGCCACTCCCCTCGTCGCTTTAGATCGCACCTGGACCGTTAACCGTCACGACATTCTCCCACAGCATCCCTGTCGGTAAACTGTAGAAAATCTCCGCAATCGTGACACGCGGCACCCCCAATTCCAACCCCGACCAACCTTCCTTTCTTCCCTCCTACTCCTCGCAATCCACCACGCTGTTATAAATCGCCGCCACCGCCGCGCCCGTGGCCGCGCCGTCCAGCAAACCGTAAGCCGCCCCAACCATAACATCGGATAAATCGCCGGAATCTTTATACCCTGGGTACACCGAGCTCATCACTTTCAGAAACTGCCGCCCATAACTCCGCTCCCGCAGATTCATCACCCCGCACACCAGAATCCAGCCGCCCCAGATCGCCCCGCAGCTCACCGCCATTGCTTTCACCGAAAGTTTCATGCCGTCATCTCTCCCTCTTCATTATCAAATCCCGCGCCCCCTCCACCAATCCGCAACCGTCCGATCCATCACCGCAAAACCAAGCCAAATCCACCTCGGATGTTATAGTTAGGACGACGGTCCCTACAATCGATGACACAGCCCGCAGGTTGAGCGGCACTTGTTGACGCCAGGTGACGGAGGTGCCTCCCGCCATGCCCTCGATGTGTGGGTGTGCCCTAGATTCGGTCCCATTCCGGCTCCGCATCCTGACTCACGCAACTCAGAACCGAGCCGTGACCGTTTAGGGAGCGGTCGTCTGGCAAAGCAAAGTTAGCATGCGTCAAAGCCCTAGGGAATCGGAAATTCCGTCGGATTGATAAAGTACATCACGAAGGTGTTCAGAGAGCCGCTCCCCGAGCCCGTCCAATCAGAGGGGGAAGCGCTGACGCCGAACGAGGCGATCGTCCCGGCCCGCGCAACGGTCTGACCGGTCTTTTCCTTGCCAATGCCCTGCAGTGTCTTACCGAGTTGTTCGGCGGTGCGGGAGGAAATGATGTCATGGACCATGCGAATCCGTCCTGCGTTGGCAGTCCTGGTGCCGGCGAAAAAATGGGCGATATTGGCGTCCGTCACGTTCGCCTGGCGTAGCGCCTGTTCCACTTCCTGGCGGGCCTCGGGCGTTTTGGCGGCACGCTCCAGAGCCTTCTGCAGGGCCTTCGCGCGATGCTCTTTATTCAGCCGGAGAAATTCCTCTAACGAGAGCAGGCCCCTCCCTTCCTCTTCCAGCAAGTGTTTATCCGCTAACAGCTTCACCAGTTTGTATGCAGGGGCGAACACGCCGGCGGCGGAGGTGACAACTCCGATGAGGTCGACCACAAACATTGCCCGTTTGTAATGGATATTATTATTGTCCAATTGGTCCAGCGACGTGCCGTGAGGATCGAAGGCGATCTGGCTCAACCGTTGAACCGCATTCCCCAACTGGATTCCGGAACTTGCAAAGCCGGTACAGGAAACCAAAAGAAATGCGGTAGAAGTGCCCCCAGACGGTATCTCCGCGGCCGTTGATGCCGCGACTCCCACTGCGGAAAGGGTAGTGAAGAGCAGGCTGAAAGTAGCACCCACCAGTTCACTGCGCAAGTGGCTGCTGTTCAGGACCATGGCAGTCGAGGGAGCGTGACTCGCCGGCGTGGGTTTGGCAAGCGGCACCTCGTCAATCACGACCATGACGCGGCCATAGTTGACAGTACACTTCACGCCGCCATCCAAAACACGGTAGTGGCCCTGACTGTGAAAAACAATTTTGCAGCCGCGCAGTTCTTCTTGCTGATGAATGGCCTTCACGGCATTTTGTAGGTCTTTTTCGGGGATCATAGTTCGACCTTAAGGCGTGTTCCGGCGGTACCACCCGTCATTTGCGATTTCCGAACTGTATCCAATCGCACATTTATGCAGGGCGGCCTATTTTCGCGGAGGTTTTCTATTTTTTGACTGGTTCCCTGGTCTCCTCGTCCTGGCCCCGAGCTGACCCGGTCATTACGGCCCATTCACCGAATTTGTCCAGATAGACAAAACTCTCTCTGATTCTACGGAGAGTGCTGGTGACGTCGGAGTAGTAGGAAGTCACTGAAAAGTCCACAATCGCAGGCGTAACCAGCCCTCCCTCAGGAATACCGTCAAGCACCTCGGCGTAGGTTGCCTTGGCCGCTTTGCCGAACCTGACCGAGTTCAGCTTTAAGGTAGTCCTCACATTATGGGAGTCCGCCTTCTTTTCCCACGCTCCTTTCAAGTACTTCTCGACATTCTCCGGGGTTGGCGCTTGCGCCAGGGCCGTACCCGCGATCAACAGCGGAATCGAGATCATAAGGGCACACCGGAAGGCGGCCGCCTTGTTGCCTGCTCTTTTCAAATTCATTTATCTTTCCTTCCTCTATGGAGAGAGGGGGTCTCCGGTCCATGGGGAGTGGGGATTGAACCGGCGGTTGACGCCGCGTTCCTCAAGGAGCGGGCGGCAACTTACCGGCTGAATGGGAAGGCAACCGGATCTAACTATCTTACGCTACTTTCGACAACGGAGCCTGGCGGAGTGGGTCCCATTCCGGCACCGCTTGCTGACGCGCGACTCAGAACCGAGCCGTGACCGTAAGGGAGCGGTCGTCTGGCAAAGTAAAGTCATCATGCGGTCAAAGAAGCAGTGGAATCGGCAGGCGATGTTACTTGGCTTGGGCGCTCAGGGCGCGGGCGAGTTGTTCCACTACCGGCTGCGCCCGCCTAGCAGCGTCAACCATATCCGTGAACTTCGCCCGGACCTCCACCTTCTGCGCGCAGCGCTCGGTTTCCACCAGCAGAATATCGCCTTCCGGTATGTTGACACCGTTCTGCCGAAAATCATTGGCAATCTTCTTGGCATGCGCCGGCGCGCCATGGGCGGTCATGCCGGGCCCATGAATTATGGCCGTTAACGCGAGTGCCACGACCAGGGACTTCACAAAGGCGCTGATGACCAATTCCGGCGCCGCACCCACCCCGCCAATCAGTTTTCCAAGGAAGTAAGCGACATCTCCCGCGGTCACACCCTCCGCCGCGCTCTTCAATGCGAACCCACCCATGAGTTTCGCCAGCAGCCTTCCAAACTTCGGGCATCTCAAGGCAATGAAATGATAGGAGTCGACCACCGTGTTGAGATGCTTCCTGGCCTCGGCCACTTCTTTTTCATGTGTCTTCAGGAAAACCATCAGTTTTCCGATTGCCGTGCCGACGGCCGCTATCAGGCCGATACCGCCGGCCAAGGTTCCAACCAGTGCCATTAGAAACGTCAGTTCGGTTTGAGCCACCCCCACCAGCCACTCCGCCTGCTTCGCTCCGTCACCGAGCGCCATCAGGTATGTATCGCGGACGAAGTCCGCTGTCGCTTGAGTGTACAGTTTGTCGCCAGAGGTGAACGCGACCGTGCCGCCGAGGTCCGTCACGAACATTCGTTTCCCGCCCCACACAGTGGCGGGTTCCACTATCACCGGTGAACCAAACTGGTCCTGCGTATGCAACGCCACCGCGGTGGGTAAAACAGCCACTACCCGCTTCAACGCTTCCAACCCGGCGGAGTTTTCAATAGGTGCTCCCATGTCTATTGACACCTTCCTTTACTGCGACAGTCGTCGCTTCATACACCGATATGCCTTCGAGTCCTGCCGCGAACCATCGAACACCTTTGAGCTCACCCGGCCCTTTTGCGGCAGCCGATATTATATTTCAGGTTCGTCAGAAGAATTCGTGGGTCGATTCCGGCTCTGGCAACTTGCCAGCGAGTGATAGAGCGCAAGTTCGAGGCAGCGGAAGGTGCGGAAGCCATCGATTTTCTCGTGGTGACTTTAGCCTTGTTCAGACCCTCGACGCCGGCGCTGGAAAGCAGCATATAGGCATTGGTCAAGGTACGCTTACCATGGCCCCCAAGACACTTCCTCGACGCCGACTGCTTCAACGGCGGCAATCGACGCGACGCATGGAATAAAGCAGAAATCATATCCGACGGCCGGCTGATGGCAGCGCGAGCAGACTGCGGCCGAACCCTTGCGCGGTCGCACGGCCACTTCGATACTCTTCTTGTCGGCACTGAAGTGGGCGTGCTGCTAAACAAAAACCTCGGAAACGATGGCCGCGGTTTAGAATCGTGATCAGTTCCATGGCGTGCAAGCGGGCGGCGGCCAATCTCTACCATAAACCGCGCCAGACCCGCCAAATTTCAGCATCGCTTGACAGGTCCACCGGGATCGTTACGCCACAACCGGGGATCTATTGGCTGCCGCGATCGCGCCCGCGCTGCATGGCGTTCGATTCCGACGATTGGTCATGGTATTCAGAGACGGCAGCGGCTGGGCATTAGAGGCACAGTTCTATAGGAGCAAATCTCGGTCGAAGCGTTGACCGCCAAACCCGGCGTATGATCCATTGATGCGAAAGTGCTCGTGACTATCCCGGCAAGCCCACCTTCTTGCGAAGCGCCTTAACTCTCGGATCGTCGCGAAGGAAAGCGAATTCCGGGGAGTTAAGAGCCCGTCCCACCCGGACCGCACCCAGGGAAGCCAACCGGTCCAGAGCCTCCAGAGTGCGATCCTTGTCCCTCAAGCCCGCGAAAGTCAGCGCCTGTGTGAATGCGTTGGGCGCCGCGGCTGCCGCAAATCTCTCGGCTTCCTCGCGGCGGCCGGCCCGCCCGTAGGCATACCCAAGGTATTGCGTGCGCAGGAGTTGAAGTGCTTCATCAATCTTCCCCTGAACCAATCTCACCCGGCCCAGACACTGGCTTTCCGCTGCCTTCCGGCAATGGATGTCAGCCTCCTCATACCGCCCGGCCGACAGCAGCATCGAAGCCAACGGGGACTGCACCTGGGGTGAGAGCGGATCGGTCCGCTCCGCAACCTGCATCAGGCGGACGCCTTCCTCGATTCGGCCTAGCGGCAACAGCACATTCTGGGCCAGGTCGCTGTAAGCCTGCGAATTGGCCGGATCGAGCTTAATCGCTTGGCGGAAGCTCTTTTCCGAGCGCGCCCATTCCCCGTCGCGAGCGAAGACCATCCCCAGTGCCTGGTGCGCTTCTCCCAGGAGCGGGTCCAATCCGATCGCCTTCTCGGCGGCCACTCGCATGTGCAGCAATTCATCGGTGTGGTCGCTGATGCCTTGGAATGAACTGGCAGCGTAGGCAGACGCCAGACCCGCATAAGCGGGCGCGAACGACGCGTCCTTCGCGATGACCTGCTGGTACAAAGAGACGATCGCGAGGGCGTCGAGCCGGTTTCGCTGGGGCAGAGCGCGTGCGTGCAGGTAAAGATCGTAGGCTTCGACACTGGTTTCATACCGGCGCCTTCCGTTGCCCAGCTTCAGGCGCAGGTTGTTCACTATTCCCAACGAGATGTCGTGCTGGATGGCAAAAATATCGGTCAGCTCCCGTCCATACGTGCCAGTCCAAAGCGGAAAGTCGTCGCTCACGCGAACCAGTTGAACGTTGATTCGTAGTTGCTGGCCAACCCGCAAAACCGAGCCCTCGAGGATGTAATCGGCGTGCAATTGCTCGCCCGCATCGCGGAGATTTCGTGTCTTGCCTTTCATGCCAAAGGACGACGTGCGGGACCTCACCGCCAACCCGTCGATGATGGACAGATTGCGGATCAGTTCATCCGTAAAACCGTCGGCAAAGTACTCGTCGGCGGGATCGTGGCTGGTGTTCTCCAGAGGCAGCACCGCGATCGAGATGAGGGCGCTGCGGCGTGGCGCCCACCACCACGCGGCGGCCGCCAGACCGAACACCAGGCAACTCAGCCCGAGCGCCAGCCAGAAGCGGGAGCCAAGCCGTGAGCGGGACTCTTCCAGGACTGGTGCGGCAGCCTGTCCACCCTGCTCCACCTCCTGAAACCTGGGCACATACCCGCCCTTGGGCAGTTCGATGACCAGGCCATCGAACTTTCCTTGGTTGGCGTAGTACTCGGCCAGCCTGGCGCGCAGTCGTACCGCTTCCGTGCGGACTACCGGGTCGAGCCTGGAATCGAAGTCCGGACGCCGCCCGAAGACTTCGATCGCGATCACCGATTCCTTCAATTCCTGGTCTTTGCCGTCGAGACGCCCTTCCACGATGAAACGCAAGAACCGGGACATGCGCTCATTGCGTGAGAAACCGCGGCTTTCGAGGACGCGTTCCAACTGCCGCCGCACGTCCTGGGCCCCTCTTTCCAGCACAGTGGGATCCGAAGCTTGGAATTCACGTGACTTGAAGTCGCGGC
>JADMIO011260180.1_pt1 | contig 138420 bp, 124 predicted proteins | sample 8958161 | NCBI WGS metagenome assembly JADMIO01 (sample SAMN16585339, study PRJNA669376) | soil metagenome | isolation source: Crop rotation soil | place: USA: Cullars Rotation, Alabama | collected 2011
CGCGACAACTTGTCCACGTGGAATTCTAAGCTTAGGATCCCAATGTGCTGGAAAGACGGTTAGCGCGGCGACGACAACGCTGCCGGCGTCCAGCAGCATCGTCACGTTGATTTCAAGTCCGAGGGCGGCAAGCGTCACCCCGGCAAACAGTATCTGCATGAGCGTCGTTGCTTTGCTGACCAGCAACGGCCTTACCCTTATGGGCTTTTCCAGGAGCCAGGACAGCATGACGGCGCCGATGATCAACACATCGCGGGAGGCGACAAGGATCACCAGCCATGCCGGTATGAACTTGAGAAAACCCAAGGTCACAAAAATCGAGTCCAACAGCAGCTTGTCGGCCAAGGGGTCGAGATAACGGCCAAGATCGGTATGAAGATGATATCGACGGGCGAGGAAGCCATCGACCGCATCGCTGACGCCCGCAATCACGAAAATCAGAAAGGCCAGGAGAAATTCACCGGTGACGATCAGCCAAATCGTCAGTGGAACGAGCAATATGCGGCCAATGGTGATGAGATTGGGCAGATTCATGTGATGCAACGAGGGTGGCGCGGCGGGAATCTTATAATGGCTGCAACACCCATGTCCCACTCATCTGCACTAACTTCATACCGCGTCCGTTAAGCGAATCCTGCAGATTCTGGAGGGAATCGACATAGGCAAGCCTGATCACCGCGCCGTTGTCGGCGATGGTCGAGATATCGACGCCGATCACGCCCGGTACGCCGAGCAGCCTCGCCCTAATCCCGTTCCACTGGTAGATGCCGGAAAACGGCACCGCTACCGGCAGCGATTGCGACGTCCAGGCGGCGGCGGCTTGACGTTCGGCTTCGGCGCGCGCCCGCTCTTCGGCGACCAGCTTCAGCCGCACCGAGCGCCACTTGGCGAGCATAACCATGTGGAAGCGTCTGGCGGCGAGCGCCGCCGAGGACTCGAGGGTCTTGTCGTCGGCGGTATAGACCTTGTCGAAGATGACCTTGCCGAGCGGCGAGTCGCCCGTCATCACCGCGTGGATGCCGCCATCGGCCGCCGGCTCTGCGATCGCCACGAGGATGGCCTTCGCACCATAGCGAATCATCAGCGATTCGAGCCTGATCGGGTCGAGCGCGAGCGCCTGCTCAGGGGTGATCGCCGAGGTATCTTCAAGATCGCCGAGCGGCACGATCAACGGGACGATTGCCTGCTCGGCCTTGAGGTCGAGCCAGGCCTTGCGCCAGAGATTGTCCTCCCAGACCTGTGGACCGTCAGGCCCCTTCCAGATCGGCAAGATCACCATCGGGGGCGACTGGTCTTCGACGATTTCGATTCCGTGGCTGGCAAACTGCTCGCGCACCTTCTTCGGCAGGAACCTGACGGTGAGCTTGCCCAGGTAGCGACCGGGTGAGCTGTGCTCCTCCTCGATGCTCAAGGATCGCAGCATGCGGCCGATTTCCTGGGAACCCAGCCCCTTCAGGCGCTCGGCTTCCTCGCCGGTTGCCAGTCGCTCGGTCAGGACATGAAAGGCCTTCACCTGCGCCTCGATGATCGCCTTGGTGCGAGCGGATGACGCATCCTTGTCGGTGACGTCGACCTCAACGCCGGTGACGGAAAAAAGATTCGTTTCGACCGGCGCCGTGCCGGCCAGAGGACGGGCAATCGTCACAGCGAAGGCAAAAATTAAAACCAGCCATGAAGGCCGCACTATCATACTTCGTCAGCTCCCAGGGCGTGCGGAAATGCGCGTGCTTTCTCCGCGCCGATGTTCAGGCTATGCATCCTCGGCACAGTCGCAGGCAATTGGGGCAAACTAGCGGGATGGGGCAGAGCAAACAAGGGCTTGGCGGATCAACCTATGCTGACGCTGGGGTCGATATTTCTGCCGGAAATGCACTCGTCGATGCGTTGAAGCCCCTGGCTCGCTCGACGGCGCGAATCGGTGCGGATGCGGCGCTCGGCGGTTTCGGCGGGCTCTTCGACCTCAAGGCCTGCGGCTTCAAAGACCCGGTGCTCGTCGCCGCCAATGACGGGGTAGGCACCAAGCTCAAGATCGCCATCGAGACCAAGCAACATCGAACGGTTGGCATCGACCTCGTCGCAATGTCGGTGAACGACCTCATTGTCCAGGGCGCCGAACCGCTGTTCTTCCTTGATTATTACGCGACCGGCAAACTCAATGTGACGGCAGCGCGCGAAGTCATCGCCGGTATCGCCGAAGGCTGCCGCGAGGCTGGCTGCGCGCTCATCGGTGGAGAGACCGCGGAAATGCCCGGCATGTATGACGGTGAGGACTACGATCTTGCCGGATTCGCGGTCGGCGCGGTCGAGCGCAAGGAGATCCTGCCGCGACCGGAAATAATGGCGGGCGACTGCGTTCTCGGCATCCTTTCCTCGGGACCACATTCCAACGGTTATTCGCTGATCCGCCGGCTTGTCCTGAAGAGCGGGCTTGCCTACGAGGACGATGCGCCCTTCGCTCCCGGGAACTCGCTCGGCCAGGCTTTGCTGCAACCGACACGGATCTATGTGAGACCGCTGCTAACGGCGCTTCGCGGCACGACATCCGTAAAGGCGCTCGCCCATATCACCGGCGGCGGGCTCATCGAGAACGTGCCGCGCGTGCTGGCTGACAACAAGGTCGCGAAGATCGACCTTGCCGCAATCCCCTGCCCTCCGGTGTTCGGCTGGCTGCAACGGATTGGCCAGATTTCCGAACATGAGATGCTGCGCACCTTCAATTGCGGGGTCGGCATGATCGTGGTGACCGATGAGACAGGCGGCGGCGCGGTTAAGGATTTGCTCGAGCAAGCCGGTGAACGCGTTGTGATGCTCGGGCGCATCGACGCGCGGCACGCTGACGAACCGAAGGTTCGCCTATCCGGGCGGCTTGTATTCGCATCATGAAGCGCAAACGCGTCGGAGTTTTGATTTCCGGACGCGGCTCAAATCTGGCCGCGATGATGGAGGCGGCCCGCGATCACTCCTATCCGGCTGAGATTGCGCTGGTGATCTCCAATCGCCCCGATGCCCCAGGCCTCCTTCGGGCGCGAGAGGCAAGAGTCGCGACTGCGACCGTCGATCACCACGACCATTCCGGTAAGGAGGCGTTCGACCGCGCTGTCGACCAATGCCTCGAGGCGCATCACATCGATCTCGTCGCCTGCGCCGGCTACATGCGGATCATGACGGCTGCCCTGGTGGAAAAGTGGCGGGACCGGATGATCAACATCCATCCATCGCTGCTTCCTGCCTATCGCGGCCTCAATACGCATGAGCGTGCGCTTGCGGACGGGGTGCGAATTCATGGCGCCACGGTGCATTTCATCCGCCATGAGGTCGATTCGGGACCGATCATCGCGCAGGCGGCCGTGCCGGTCATGTCGAGCGACACGCCCGCCAGCCTGGCGGCACGCGTTCTCGACGCGGAGCATAAGCTCTATCCGATCGCGCTGGCGCTGGTGGCGAGCGGTAAAATCCGCGTCGATGGAGACCGTACGATTGCCACGGACGCACCGTCCCCAGAGGCGCCGCTTATCGTGCCCAAGCTTTAAGAAAAAACATCGAGGTCGGGCATCGCCGATTCGACCCGCATCTTCTCTTGCCAGCTTTTGAGCAGCGCCTTGCGGCGGCCCGGATAGCGCTGACCCGGATAGCTGATTTGCTCGATTCGATCGGTGCGGAAGTAGCGGAAGGCTTCGCGCAATTCGCACCAGGCGATGATGTTGCGCGTCGCCTCGAAATAGGCGACGCCCAACGGCCAGATGACGCGTTCGGTGACGATATCCGCTTCGTTGTGATAGCGAATGGCAACCTTGCGGCCATCCCTTATTGCGGCCCGTAACGCGCCGACATCGACCGCGTCGGCCGCCACCCAGGAACGTGGAAGCACAACCAGGCTCGCATCGAAAAGATAGGGCTTCAGGTCCTCGGGGAGCACCGCGCCGATCTTGGCGACCGCATCTCTGGCCGCCCGTGAAAGCTGCGCATCGCCATGGCGGGTCACCCATCGCAAACCGAGCATCGCCGCTTCGAGTTCATCGACGGTGAACATGAGCGGTGGCATGTCGAAGCCGCCATCGAGGACATAGCCGATGCCGGCCTCGCCCCTGATCGGCACGCGCTCGCCGATCAGCGATGCCATATCGCGATAGACGGTGCGCAGCGACACTTCCAGTTCGGAGGCAATCACATCCGCCGTCACCGGCACACGGTGACGGCGGAGAATCTGCAAGAGCTGGAGCAATCGTTCGGCCCGTCGCATGGCTGACTCTAGGCTAGCCCCCCTGACACGAAATGTCAGGAGGGTGTCCGGTCAGCTCACGAGGATGGCTGCTTCGGCATCAGGGCATCGTCGATCTGCTTGGCGCGGATTGCCGCCGGCCGCTCAGCCAGGCGTTTCCAATAGCGCTCGAACACGGGCCGCTTTTCGATCGATCCGAATTGCATGCCCCAGCCGATGTGGGCGCCGACATAGACATCGGCGGCGCTGAAATTCTTCCCGAGGATATAGTCGCCGTTCGACAAGGCACGTTCGAGCGCGTCCATGACATGAGCATAATCACCATAGCCCGCCATTCTCTCGCTGCCGGATGGAACGACAAAACCAAAGGATTTGTTGGTCACGGCGGCTTCAACGGGGCCGGCGGCGAAGAACAGCCATCGGTAATAGGTGCCGCGCTCTGGAGCGCCGGGTGCCGGCGCCAAGCGCTTCGCTAGGAAGGCATCGGCCAGATAAGCGCAGATGGCTGCCGCCTCGGTCACAACAACGCCGCGATGGGCGAGCGCCGGTACCTTGCCCATTGGATTGATCGCCAGATAGCGCGGCGCCTTCATCGTCGTCCCGTAGTCAAGGATTTCGGTCCGGTAGGGCTCGCCAATTTCCTCCAGCATCCAGCGGGCGATGCGTCCGCGCGACATTGGATTGGTATAAAAGGTAATTTCCTCGGCCATCGACCGGCTCCTCATTCATCCAAGGAGCGTTAGCGAAAGCGGCAAAGCGTGGCGGAAGTAGGATGAACGGCTAAATGTGCCCGGCCAACATCGCAAGCGGGGCAACGGTCGCGGCGATGAGGACAAGTGCGATGGCAGCGAAGCCGGAGGTCGGAAGCGTAGCGCGGCGGTTTTTCATGGTAATAGGTTGTAACAATTCATTGCAAGAAGTTGGCCAGGCCTCGCGTCAATGTTTGACGACGACCGCCGGGCGGCGTGGTTTGTAGATCTGAAGCGATTTCATCTTGAGCTTGGTCAGGCTTTCCTGGCTTGCCTGCATGGCGTCGATGACCTGCGTGCTTAGATGCGGACGCGGCTTCTTCTTTCCAGCGACCGCCGGGGACGCGACGAACGCCAAGGCCATCACCATCGCTAGGATGGTTTTCAACATCTTTACCTTTTCCTCGCTCATCATGCAGCAGCCTACCTGAATGCGCGTGAACCAGAGCCCAGATAGCTGTTCATCTGGCGTTCACCTTGGGTCTCCTTGAAATTGCTATCTCCTTAGGTAGTGTCTTCGTCCATGGCGACAAGGATAATGCTGCGAGTGCTGGCCACGCTGGCCGCCGTCGCCGGCTTCTGCGCCCCTTCGTTCGCCCAAGAGCAGCCAATGCAGGAGCCACTTCTTCGCATCGAGCCGGGTATGCACGCAGCGATGGTGCGCCGGGTCAGCGCCAGCGCCGATGGCAAATATATCGTCAGCGGCGCGGAAGACCGGACAGCGCGGCTGTGGTCGGTGGCTGACGGCACGTTGCTGCGCACTTTCCGGTTGCCCATTGGACCCGGACTTGGCGGCGCGGTGTACAGCGTTGCCATCAGCCCCGACGGAACGCTGGTCGCGGTCGGCGGCTATGACGCCTCGATCGATACCAATCACACCGGCTATGCCTATATCTTTCGCGCCGCCGACGGCATCCTGGTCAGGCGGCTCGGTCCGTTTCCCGACACCCTCACCGAGATGGAGTTCTCGCACGATGGCGAACGCCTCGCGATCGGTGTGCGCAACAGTTTCGGCCTGACGGTGTGGAGCGCCCAGAGCGGACAACTGCTCCGTTCGGATCATCTCTATGACAATGGCATTTACGGGCTCGACTTCGACGCCATCGGCCGGCTTGCCTCGACATCGACCGACGGGAACATCCGCCTCTACGACGAGAACCTCAATCTCATCGCCGGTCCGCGCAAGCCTGCCCATGTCGGCATTCCGTGGGCGATCGCCTTTTCTCCCGACGGAACGATGCTGGCGGTTGGCTACACCGAGACGCCCATTGTCGACATCCTGTCGGCGACCACCCTCGATCCGCTCTACAGCGTCGATCTGGGAGGCCGCACCACTGGCGATCATTTCTCGCTCGCCTGGTCGAAATGGGGAGACCTGATCTACGGGGGCGGGCGTTTCAACGCCGACAGCGCCGCTTATCCGGAACGCTGGGCGGACGGCGGCCACGGTCCGTTGCAGACGCTGAGAGAGCCGGTGGCGACCGTCATGGATTACAGTCCCCTGCCCGACGGCAGGGTGGCGTTCGGCACCGCGCTGCCGGCGGTCGGCTATTTCAACCGCGAGGGAAAAGCGGTGATCATCGGCAAGCCGCCGCTCTTTGACCTGTCGTGGAACGCCTATACCAATTTCCGCGTATCGCCGGATGGCGGGCGCGTGTGGTACGCCTCAAATGAGATAAACGGCCAAGCTCTTCATTTCGATTTCGAGAAGGGACCGATCGAGGCGCCGGCGGGCGAGCCTGAAGGCTACCTCACCTCTCGTATCACCGGCCTCGATATCCAGGACTGGCACAACAGCTACAGGCCACTTCTCAACGGAAATCCGCTGAAGCTCGAGGAATTCGAGATGACCCGCAGCCTGGCGATCACGCCGGACGCCTCAGGCTTCATCATTGGGTCCGACTGGGCGATCCGCCGCTTCGATGCGGCCGGCCGGCAGGTGTGGTGGACGCGCATGCCGGCGGTGGCATGGAATCTCAATCTTTCAGCCGACGGCCGCCTCGTCATCTCGGCGCATGCCGACGGTACGGTACGCTGGCGAAGCGCCGAGACAGGCCGCGAACTGCTGGCGCTTGCGGTATTGCGCGATGGGCGATGGATCGCCTGGACGCCCAAGGGCTACTATTCGGCCTCGCCCAATGGCGAAGACATCATCGGCTGGCATCTCAATGGCAAGACCTGGAACGACACGCCCGATTTCTTTCCGGCGGCTCAGTTCCACGACCAGTTCTATCGTCCGGATATCATCTCGCTGGTGCTGCGACTTGGCGATGAAGAGCGCGCCATCGAGCAGGCCAACGCCGTCGCCAAGCGCAAAGACACTGCCGGCAACATCGAAGCGCTGCTTCCGCCGGTCGTCGAGATCGTCACGCCAGTCGGCGAGGTGGCGACGGCGCAAAACAATATCTCGCTCAAATTTCGCCTTCGCTCTCCCTCCGGCAAGCCGGTCAACCGGGTCGACGTACAGATAGACGGCCGGCCGGTCGAGGCGCGCGCGGCGCAAGTGGTGCCCGAAGAGTACAGCGTCGAAAGCGACAATGGCATTGACGTGGTGGTGCCCAACCGTGACTCCGAAGTCTCGCTCATCGCCTATATCGACGATGTCCCTAGTGTGCCGGCGACACTCAAGGTCAAATGGACGGGCGCATCGAGCCTCGGGCCCAAGCCCAAGCTCTATGCCCTGGTAGTCGGCGTCAGCAACTACCGCGACCCCGACCTCCGGCTCCTCTATGCCGACAAGGATGCAACTGCGATCGCCGAGGCCCTGAGTGCGCAGAAAGGTCATTTCTATGACGATGTCAGCGTCAAGTTGCTCACCGACGATGACGCCACCGAAGAAAATATCGAAGTCGAGCTTTCCAAACTCAAGAAAAAGACCGGGCCTAACGACTATGCGATCGTGTTCATGGCGGGGCACGGAGTGACCGACGATTCGCTCGACTTCTATTTCCTCCCCGCCAATGCGGATCTCGATCCCGACAAGCTCGCGGCGACGGCCATCGATGGCGATGTCATCCGCAAGGGGCTTTCGAAAATCCAGGGGAAAGTCGTGCTGTTCATGGATGCTTGCCATTCGGCGCGCGGCATTTCCGGCGGAGTGGGCCAAGTCGACATGACCGGTCTCGCCAACAGCTTCTCGCGCGAAGACAATGGCATCGTCATGTATTCGTCCTCGACGGGCCGTGAAGTTTCCTATGAAAGCGCCGAGTGGGGTCATGGCGCCTTCACCAAGGCGCTGCTCGATATCTTCTCCGACCAGGCCGCCTATGGCGATGATGGCAAGCTCAGCATCTCCGAGCTTGACGAATTCCTCACCACGCGGGTGGAGCAATTGACCGAAGGCCGGCAGAACGCGGTGATGACCAAGCCGAGCGCGTTCAAGCGCTTCTTCCTCGCGTCGCGTAACTAAGACTCAGGCCGCCCGAAGCCACACGCGATTGTCGTGAAAAGCTCCGCCGCCGCAGGGCGCCGGCTGGTCGGCGCCGGTCAGGGTATTGATGCCGCAACCGTCTTCGAAGGCGTCGTTCGGCCAAAGCGATTCGGAAATGAGCACGCCGCGACGCATGCCTTCGGCCGCCTTGGCGTGGAGGGTGACGACACCGCGGCTGTTGCCGAGCCGAACCTTGTCGCCGTCGGCGATATTGAGTGCCGCCAGATCTTCGGGATGCACGAATACGGTCGGACGGCCCTCGCGCCTGCGCGATGACGGGGTCTCGTTGAAGCTCGAATTGAGGAAGGTACGCGCCGGGCTGGTGGCTAGCCGGAAAGGAAATTCCGCCGTCGCTTCTTCGATCAGCGTGCAATGATCGGGAAGCACCGGAAGTCCTTCAACCGGCCCGAACGGTCCAATGCCGGCCCGGAAGCGCACCGATTTCCAATCCGGCTTGAAGCGGTATTTGCCGTCCGGATGGGCGAAGCCGTTCATGAAATGGGCATCCTCGAAGGGCTGCTGCACATCGATCCAGCTCTTGTCTTCTAGCGTCGCGAGGCCCGGCCGGTGCGAGGCGGTAAGGGTTTCATCGACGATGTCGCGCACGCTCATCGCAAAGCCTCGATGATCGGCCCCGACAAGCCTCGCGAGATCGCCGATCACCTCATGGTTGCTGCGGCATTCGCCGGGGGGCTCGACAAGTTTCGGACCCCACATGATGTGCTGATGGCCGCCACCCTGGTAAATGTCGTCATGCTCGAGGAACATCGTCGCCGGCAATAGGATGTCAGCGAGTTTTGCCGTCTCGGTCATGAACTGTTCGTGCACGCAGACAAAAAGATCGCCGCGCGCCAGCCCCTCTTTCACCTTGGTCTGGTCGGGCGCAACCGACGCCGGATTGGTATTCTGCACCAGCATGGCGGTGACCGGAGGTCCGCCCGCCAAATCCCGCGGATCCCCCAGCAATGCCGGGCCGATGCGGCACTGATCGATCGTGCGCACCGAAGCGTCTTTCACATCGAGACCCTCGATCAGCGTCTTGTTCCATTTGTACATGCCGCTGTTCGAGTGAAGGGCGCCGCCGCCCTCATATTGCCAAGCGCCGGTCACCGCGGCGATCGAGGCGACGGCATGCATGTTCACCGAACCGTTGCGCGATCGGGCGAAACCATAACCCAGGCGAATGTAGGTTCGCTTGGTCCGGCCGATCAGCGCCGCAAAGGATTCGATTTCGGCAACCGTGCAGCCGCAGATCGCCGCCGCCCATTCGGGCGTGCGCGATTTGAGGTGGGCCTCAAGCTCGTGCGGCACGTCGGTGTATTTTTCGAGATAGGGCCAATCGGCGTAACCGTCGCGGAAAAGGATGTGCATGATGGCGCAGGCGAGCGCCCCATCGGTGCCGGGGCGGACGACCATCTTCACATCCGCCTGCTTCATGGTACCGGTATCGTAGATATCGACGCAGGCGATCTTAGCGCCCCGGTTCTTGCGGGCGATCGATGCGTGAGTCATCACGTTGACTTGGGTGTTGACCGCATTGGTGCCCCAGATGACGATCAGATCGGATTTCTGCATCTCGCGCGGATCGGCGCCGGTCATCCGTCCGGTGCCGGCAAGATAGCCCGGCCACGAGAGCGCGGTGCAGATCGTGTCATACATGCCGGAATATTTCTTGGCATGGCGCAAGCGGTTGATGCCATCGCGCATGACAAGACCCATGGTACCCGCATAGTAATAGGGCCATACCGCCTCGGCGGCGTAGCGAGCCTCGGCCTTCAGGAAGGCATCGGCGGTTTCGGCCAGCGCATCCTCCCAGGAAAGACGCTGCCAGTTGCCGTCGCCCTTCGCGCCCTTGCGCTTCAGCGGATGGTGAAGCCGGTCGGGATGATGAATGCGCTCGGCATAGCGGGCCACCTTCTCGCAAATGACGCCAAGGGTGTAGCTGTTCTGGCGGGCGCCCCGCACGCGGCCGATCGTATGATCGTCGAAAAGCTCGACTTCGAGTGCGCAAGTCGAGGGGCAATCGTGCGGACAGGCGGAATTGCCGATCTTGATATTGGGCCGGATGTTCATTTTGCCCTTCTAGCCCAATCCGCGGGTTTTGTAGAGTGGGGCATGGGCATCATCACAAGCAGCCAAAATCCGGCGATCAAACGCATCCGTTCCCTCAGATACAAAAAGGACCGGCGGGAAACCGGACTTTTTCTCGCCGAAGGGCCCCGCATGCTGGCGCGGGCGCAAGCGGCCGGCTGGCCGATCGACACGCTGGTGGCAAAGACTGGCGAATCACCTCTTTTCGAGGCGCGGCATCTCCTTCAAGTCAGCGAAAAGGTGATGGCCAGCATTAGTGCGCAAGCCAATCCGCCGGATGTCATCGGTATCTTCGAGCACCGCATCGGCGACCGGTTTCCCCTCCCCGCAGCGCGCGACGTCTGGGTCGCGCTCGACAGCATCCGAGATCCCGGCAATCTCGGGACGATCATCCGCACCGCCGATGCGGCGGGCGTTGCCGGCATTGTCCTCATTGGCCAGCATTGCGATCCGTGGTCGCCTGACTGTGTCCGCGCGACCATGGGCTCGATCTTCTCGGTACCGCTTCTGACGGTCGACGAAGCAGCCTTCGCCCAGGGAGCGGCGACGTGGCCCGGCGATATCATCGCGACCGAAGCGGCGGCGAAGACCGACTATCGCCGCAACTATCGCAGTCCGGTCCTTCTGCTGTTCGGAAGCGAAGCCCGCGGGTTGTCGCCGGCGCTCTCGGCCCTGGCGACGTCGCGGGTGCGTATCCCGATGGCGGGCGGTGCCGAATCGCTCAATATCGCCAGCGCCGCAGCGGTGATGCTCTATGAAATCCGCAGAGCGGATTTGCGCTAGTAAATCACGACCGAGCGGATCGATTTGCCCGCATGCATGAGATCGAAGGCGTCGTTGATCTTCTCCAACGGCATGGTGTGAGTGATCATCGGATCGATTTCGATCTTCTTGTTCATGTACCAGTCGACAATCTTGGGCACGTCGGTACGGCCGCGGGCGCCACCGAAGGCGGTGCCTTTCCAGACGCGACCGGTGACGAGCTGGAACGGCCGCGTGGCAATCTCCTGACCAGAACCGGCGACGCCAATGATGATCGACTGGCCCCAGCCCTTATGACAGGCTTCGAGGGCGATCCGCATCACCTTCACATTGCCGATGCATTCGAAGGTGTAGTCGGCGCCGCCGCCGGTAAGCTCCACGAGGTGGGCGACGAGATCGCCCTTGACGTCGTTCGGATTAACGAAATGCGTCATGCCGAACCGCTCGCCCCACTTCTTGCGATCGTTGTTAAGATCGACGCCGACGATCATGCCGGCCCCGGCGAGACGCAGGCCTTGAATGACATTGAGGCCGATGCCACCGAGACCGAAGACGATGCAATTGGCGCCCTCTTCCACCTTGGCGGTCTTGAGGACGGCGCCGATGCCGGTGGTAACGCCGCATCCGATGTAACAAATCTTGTCGAACGGGGCGTCGGTGCGCACCTTGGCGAGCGCGATTTCAGGCAGCACCGTATAATTCGAGAATGTCGAGCAACCCATATAGTGGTGAACCATCTTGCCCTTGTAGGAGAAGCGCGAGGTGCCATCCGGCATCAGCCCCTTGCCTTGGGTGATGCGGATCTTCTGGCAAAGATTCGTCTTGGGATTTAGGCAGTACTCGCATTCGCGACATTCAGGCGTGTAAAGCGGGATGATGTGATCGCCCTTCTTCAGCGATTTCACGCCAGATCCGATATCGACGACAATTCCAGCCCCTTCGTGACCGAGAACGGTCGGGAACAGACCCTCAGGATCAGCGCCCGACAGCGTGAACTCGTCGGTATGGCAAATGCCCGTCGCCTTGATTTCGACGAGGACCTCGCCCTCCTTCGGGCCGTCGAGATCGACCTCGACAATCTCCAGCGGTTTTGCCTTCTCGAACGCGACAGCGGCGCGGGTCTTCATAGCGGGTCTCCGATTTGGAATGACGAAGGGGATCGCTCAATCCCCTTCATCCTACTTTCTCCCCTTAGGAAGAAAGAATCAGGCTCTCAAAGCGCCCGACGCCTTGGCGACGTGGGTGGCGATCAAGTCCATGATTGGCGGCGACAAGCAGTCATAAGGCTCAAGACCCAATTCCTTCAACCGACCACGTACCGCGCCCATGTTCTTGGGATCGGCACCCGATTCGATGATCGAGGAAACGAATGCCGCGAAATCGGGCGCTGTCCAACCTTCGTTCTTCGATAGCTCGGTGTGGACGAAATCGAAGCCATAGAGCGGATGGTTCTTGTTCTCGATGCGCCCATACATGTGCACCCCGCAGCCTGTACAGGCATAACGCTGGATGGTGGCCTTCTCATCGACGATCTTGAGCTTGTTGGCGTTCTTGGTGACGCTGAGCTTGTCACGCGGAATGACGGCGACCACCGAGAAAAGCGCGCCAGCCGGTTTCCAGCATTTCGTACAGCCGCAAGCATGATTAAACGCGGTCTGACCCTTCAGGGTGACTTCGACGGGATCCTTCGCGCATTTGCAGGTCAGCGTTCCGCCGGCGAAATTGTCCTTGCCCTTCTTGATGCCCTTGTCGACGGATGGATGAATCGATACTGCCATTGGTGCCTCCCTCGTTTTTTCTGACGTTATGTTAGGCTGGCGCGTCCGTTCTGTACAGCGGCAGCCAATCAGCAACGCACATCATTGCAAAGTCACTGGGGCGCGGGCAAGACTGCCGCCGGCAAGAGCCAAGAGGGAATTGCATGAAATCGCATGCACGAGTTGTCGTGGTTGGCGGGGGGGTGATGGGCGTGGGGCTGCTCTATCATCTGGCGCTCGAAGGCTGGGACGATGTCGTCCTCCTCGAAAAAGGCGAGCTCACTTCCGGCTCGACATGGCATGCCGCCGGCCAGTGCCCGCATTTCAACGGCTCGCTCAATATGACGAAAGTGCATGTCTACGGCACCGAGCTTTATTCGAAACTCCAAAAACTGACCGGACAGGCGGTGTCGTGGCATGGATGCGGCGGCTTGCGCATCGCGCAAACCGATGAGGAGGTTAACTGGTTCAAATACGTGTTGGGCATCTCGAAGCTGGCGGGCTATGAAGCCGAGATTATCGGCCCCAACGAGATCAAGCGTCATCACCCCTTCCTCGAAACCTTCGGGGTCAAGGCGGCATTCCGTACCGTGACTGATGGCCATGTGGCGCCGGCCGACATCACCAATGCCATGGCCGCGGGGGCGCGCCAGCTCGGCGCCGAAATCTACCGGCGGACGCGCGCCACCGGCATCCAGCAGCTTCCGAATGGCGAATGGAAGGTCAGCACCGACAAGGGTGACATCGTCTGCGAGCACATCGTCAATTCCGCCGGTTCCTATTGCGATGTCGTCGGTTCATGGACCGGGCACAATGTGCCGATCGCCAACATGCTGCATCACTACATGATCACCGAACCGGTGCAGGAACTCATCGACCTAAAGATGGAGTTACCGGTGGTGCGCGACCCCTACTCGCACGCCTATCTGCGCGAGGAGACGAATGGCATCCTCGTCGGCCCCTATGAAACGGAGACCGCGCATGTGTGCTGGAATGGCCAGCCGCCGGCTTGGGAATTCGAATCGGAACTGATCGCGCCGGAACTTGACCGACTGACCCCCTGGCTCGAACGTGCCAGCGAAAGGCTGCCGCTGTTCGCCAAAGCGGGCCTCAAATCGGTGATCTCCGGCGCCATCACCCACACCCCCGACGGCGTCTATCTTTCCGGCCCGGCGCCCGGTCCCAAGAACTATTGGATGCATTGCGGCGCTTCGATTGGAATCTGCCAGGGCGGCGGGGCGGGGAAATACCTGGCACAATGGATGGTGCACGGCCGGGCCGAGATCAACATGCGGGAATTCGATCCCCGGCGATTCGGCAACTGGGCGAGCAAAGCTTATACGGCAGAGGTATCGGTCGCTGACTATCACCACATGTATTACTGCTACAAGCCGGCGGAGCAGCACGAGGTCGGGCGCGGGTTGCGCATGTCCTCGCTCCACGACAGGCTGAAAGCTAAAGGAGCGCAGTTCCAGCAGATATACGGCTGGGAGCGAGCACGCTGGTATGATCCTTCTGGTAAAGGCGAAGAATTCTCCTACCGGCGGTCGAACTGGTGGAAATCAGTGAAGGCAGAGACGCTGGCGGTACGCGAGCGGGTCGGGCTCATGGACCTTTCGACCTTCGCCAAATTCGATGTGACGGGCAAGGATGCCTATGCGTTTCTCGAACGCACCTGCGCCAACAAGATTCCGGCGAAGGACGGCGGCATCATCCTCGGCCACCTCCTCAACGAGAACGGCTTCATCGAGAGCGAAATCACCGTCACGCGCCTCGCTGCGGATCGCTTCTACGTGCTATCGGCGGCGGTGGCCCAGCTTTACGACATGGATCAATTCCACTGGCGCATGAAGGACGGCGAACGCGTCGAAATCACCGACGTCACCGACGCGTTTGGCGTCCTGGTGCTGGCGGGTCCGAAAGCGCGCGATGTGCTTTCCGCATGCACCAAGGCCGATTTGTCCAATACGGCATTCGGTTGGCTGACGGCCAAGCAAATCGAAATTGCCGGCGTTGCGGGCGTGCGGGCCTTGCGGATCAACTATGTCGGCGAGCTTGGCTGGGAACTGCATGTCCCGATGAAGGCAATGCCGCGCGTTTTCGATGCGCTGATGAAGGCGGGCGAACCCCACGGCATCACGCTCTTCGGCACCTATGCGATGAATTCGCTTCGCATGGAGAAAGCCTACCGCGGCTGGGGCGGCGAACTCACCAATGAGGTCGACATGTTCGAAGCCTCGATGGACCGTTTCCTCCGGCTCGAGAAGGAAGACTTCATCGGTCGCGCGGCAAGTCTGAGTTTGAAGCAGCGCGGCCCTCGCATAAAGCTCGTCTATATGGAGATCGATGCAAACGACAATGATGCGCGCGGAAACGAGCCGGTCTATCGCCGCGACAAGGTCGTCGGCATCACCACGTCGGGCGGTTACGGATTCGCGGTCGGTAAATCTCTAGCCTTTGCCTTTGTCGAACCGGCGCTCGCCAAGGCGGGTGACGAGTTCGAGATCATGATGCTCGGTGAAATGCGCAAGGGGCGGATCATTTCCGAACCAGCGTGGGATGCAAAAAACGAACGCCCGAGGGCGTGAGCCTAGGCCACGCCGCGGGCGCCAGCGTTTGCCTGGGAAAGGTCAGCCTGCGGCATCTGACGGCGCTGGAAATCTTTGACGATGGCGGCGGGAACTTCGGTAGCGGGCATCGGCCGACCAAACAGGAAGCCCTGCACGGAGTCGCACCCATGCTCGGTGAGGAACCTCGCCTGGTCAGTGGTTTCGACGCCCTCGGCGGTGATCTGAAGGTCCAGGGTCTTACCGAGCGAGATGATCGTCTCGAGGATCTGAGCCGCCTTCTCCGCCGAGCCGAGATTGGTGATGAAATCGCGATCAATCTTGATCTTGTCGAATGTGAAATTCCACAAATAGCTCAAGCTTGAATATTTGGTGCCGAAATCATCCATCGCGAACGTGACGCCCAGCGAGCGAATGGCCTTTATCTGGCTCATCACCGCTTCGGTATTGGCAAGAATCAAGCCCTCGGTGACCTCGAGCTCGAGGCGCGAAGCGGCGAGGCCAGTCTCGCGCAATATGTCGGCGACCAATTTCGGAAGGTCGCCATCTCGAAATTGTAGCGGTGACAGATTGACCGCGATGGTGAGCGGCGCCGGCCAGAGGGCCGCGAACCGGCATGACTCGCGCAGAACCCATTCGCCGATCTGGGTAACGAGCCCCAGTTCCTCGGCGAAAGGGATGAATTCAGCGGGCAGAATGAGTCCCAGTTCTGGATCGTTGAGCCGCAGCAAGGCTTCAAATCCGATGAGATTTTCGCCGTCAAGGGCGTATTGAGGCTGGTAAGCGATATCAAAGGTATTGCTCGCGCAGGCGCGTCGCACCGCATGCTCGACCGCGAGGCGGCGGGCGTATTGCTGGTCGAGGGTGGCATCATAGAAACGATAGCCGTTGCGCCCGGCCATCTTTGCGGCATAGGCCGCCAGATCGGCGTGGCGCAGCACAAGATCGGCGGTTTGGGCGTCGTCGGGAATAAGCGATACGCCCGCGCTGACGGTGGCGATGATTTTGTGGTCGAGCGTCGGGTATGGCTTCGCCATGCTGGCGACGAGTTGGGTGACGAAAGTCTCGACGGTTTGTCGGTCATGGACCGATGGCATCAGCACCGCGAACTCATCACCGCCAAAGCGTGCGACATATCCGGTCGAGCCGACGATGAGACTTAGGCGTTCGGCGATGCATTTCAGGAGCGCGTCGCCTCCGGCATGACCGTGGCTGTCGTTGATTTCCTTGAAGCGGTCACTGTCGATGAAGATCAAGGCGGCAAGCGCGCCGTCGTTCGCCTTGACGTCATCGACCGTCGAAATCAACAGATCCTGCAAGGAAGCGCGGTTCATGATGCCGGTCAGATCATCATAGCGGGCAAGGTACCTCATCCGGTCCTCGATGACCTCCTTCTCCCGGAGGCGCCGGCGATAGAGCCAGATCGGGATGGTCAAGCCGGCGAGAACGACCGCCAAGACCGCCAGCGAGGACGACCGGACGGCCCATTCGAATCCTGCCTTCTTCTTGGTCTGATCGAGATAGACCTCGATCACCCCCACGAACTTTCCGTCCTTGGTGACCGGGGCATAGCCTTCCGATATGAACCGGGGCTTTCCATCTTCGATCCTCTCGAAGGATTCGACATAAACTTCTCCCGCGAGTATCCGCCGGAAGGCATGTGGTTTGTGTTCGCTGAGATTCTCGTGCTCGCGCTCCTCCTCGGCTTCTTTCTCACTGTCTTCAGCCGCTTGCTCGAACTCGAGAACCTGCTCGCCCTTCGTGTTGTATATCTCATAGCGATCGACATTGATCGCGGACCGGCCGAATTCCAGAAGGTCCAGGCTCCTGGCGGACAGCTTTTCGCCCTTCATCAGATTATCGAGATCGGGAAGGCTGGCGGCGAGGAACTGAGACATGCTGCCAGCGGTGCGCTCGGCATCCTGATGGAGGAGGTTTTCGATGTTGGCGGAATTGATATAGATCGTGCCCGCCCCGATCGCTGTAAGAGCGGCAGCCAGCACGAGCACATCGAATGAAATGCGGCGAACCCGCCCAGCCGACCTACGCCACATCTGCTCCCTCAATCCGGCGCCAGACCTTCCAAGAGTTACGCGTCCACCCGTTAATGTCCGGTTATGAAACAGGTCGGCCCTTTCTCATTCCGGAGAGGGAGTTGCCGTAGCGTCCAGCATATCTTCCTTGTTTTAAAGCCGCTTAGGAGGCTGTGGGATCTCGACCTGGCTCCGAACGGCCAGCCTCCAGTATACCTTGGCCCGTCACGGGACCGCTCCGAGGCTTTGGGCGGCTTCCTACCCCAACCTCTCAAAGGGTGGCAGACTAGCCGACGATCTCCGCCGCCTTGAAGCAGAGCTTGATTTCCTTGCGGGCGTTTTCGGGGCTGTCCGAGCCATGTACTGAATTCGCCTCGATCGATTCTGCGAATTCCTTGCGTATCGTTCCGGTCGAGGCGTTGGCCGGATTGGTCGCGCCCATCACTTCGCGATAACGAGCAACCGCGTCATCGCCTTCGAGAACCTGGATCACGATCGGCCCCGACGTCATGAACTTAACGAGATCTTTATAAAATGGACGCTCGCGATGGACTCGGTAGAAGACTTCCGCATCCTTCCTGCGCCATTTGACGCGCTTCTGCGCAACGATCCGAAGTCCTGCCCCTTCGATCTTGGCGTTGATGGCGCCCGTGAGATTGCGCCTCGTCGCGTCGGGCTTGATGATCGAAAGGGTGCGCTCGGTTGCCATATTGCCGGTTCCCTGCCTTAAACAAAGAGGCCGCCTTATAGCGGCGGCCTCCAGTGGCTTCAAGCGAGGATGACTATTCGAGCTCACCCACCGCAGGCGTGATCCGCCTTATGCTGATGCGACGATTCTCTTCCTCGGGATCCTCGGTCTGGATCTTGAGGTGCTCTTCGCCATAACCGATCGTCTCAAGATTTTCCGGACGAATCTCGTAATACTGCGTCAGCGCCTGCTTGATCGCCAGAGCCCTGCGGCGCGACAGATCGAGATTGTATTCATCGGTGCCAACCGCGTCCGTGTGACCCTCGATCATGAAGACCTCATGGGGATGGGCGGCGATTATTTCCTCCAGAATTGTGCCGATCCGATCGAGGTTTTCGAGCTGTTCCTCACGCACCCAATCCTCGTTAAAGCCGAAGGTGACCGTATCAATCTCGACGGCCGGCATTGCTTCACGCACGTCGGGCTCGGTCGCAACTTCCTGGAAGGTATAGCGGCGCGCAAACTTCCGCGCCGGACGCCGGGTGAGCTGCACGACGATGGCGTCATCATCGGCCTCGGCGGCCCAAATCGGCGGAGGCAATCGGCCAACCGGCTGACCAGGAACGTCAATGTCGATGCGGATGTTGATCTCTTTCGAGGCCAAGCGGCGCTTCAGCTTCTGAACACGCTCGCCTCGCATGGCGATCGCCCGGGAGCGGAATTCATTTCGATCGCGATCGAGAATAATCTGGAACTGCGCCTTTTGTTCAGTCGAAAGATCACCCTTGGCAAGACGCGCCCGGTAGAACGCCATGCGGCCCTCGAGTTCCCGGTCCTTCAGCGCCTTGGCATCGCGGCGATCCTGGAGCCAGTCGACCGATGCCTGATTGCCTAAATCCTGCTCGCCCCGTCCGGTTTTCTTGGCGATGCGCATGCGAAGTTCCCGACGGTCCTGCGCGAGCTTCTGGCGCAACGCCTTGCTTTCGGCCGGCGACAGCTTGCCACTGCCCAATGCATCCCGTTTCGCTCTCAAGCGCTTGCGCAGCGCATCGTCGTCGAGGCTCTTCGCGTCGCGGTTGTCAGCCATCACATCCGTCGAGGCGCCGGTGTTGCCGGCTTCGGTCGATGTGCTTTGGCCGCCCTCATTTTGATCGGCAGCTTCGGTATCCTGCCCGCCCTTGCCGCCACGTTTGGCGAACTCAAGACGAGCAGCCCGGACAACCTGCTGCACTCTTTGGCGGTCGGCCTGTGACAGCGAGCCGCCTTTCATCAGCAGGCGCCCGGCGCGCATTCGCTGGCGAAGCTCCTTCTCGGACAGTTGATCGAGAGGCCGGCTGTCGGCGAGGAAATCCGCCGCGCCCCCAGTTGCCTTCGCGCCGCCCTGCTTGCCAGAGGCGTCGTTGTTTCCGGTATTACCACCGCCAGCATTTCCAGCGCTTTCCTCGGCCCCGGCATTGCCATCCTCGCCGCCTTGGTCCTGCATAGCCTTGCGAGCGGCCTGCACTATTTGCTGAACCTGCTGGCGATCGGCCTGGGAAAGTGATCCTCCCTGTAGAAGCTTTCGGCCGACGCGAATCTTCTGCCGCAATTCCTTCTTGGGGATGGATCCGAGCGCGCGCTTGTCAGCGAGCAGATCGGCCAAGTCGTCGTTCTGTACGGACTTTTGTCCGGCATTTTGTTGCTGGGCCTGCTGCTGCCCGCTCTGGGTAGCGCTGGCAGAACCGCCCTGGTTATCCTGGGCGGTTGCGGCATTGCCGGCGGCGTCGTTGCCACCTTCATCCTTGTTGCGAGAGCGCAATTCCTGACTCGCCGCCCGAACCGCCTGACGGACCTTCTTCATGTCGCCGGCGGCTAGCGATCCATCCATCAATTTGCGGCCAGCACGAATACGCTGCCTCAATTCCTGGTCGCTCATACTGTCGAGGGAGCGAGTATCGCTCAAATATTGGGAGGCGCCGGTATCGGCTTGCGCGACCACCAATTCGGTGGACGTGTTTGCTGCCAATGCAGTCGGCGCCGCGAGAAGCGCAATCGCAAATCCCGCCGCCACAATTCGCAAGGTCATATCGATATCCTTCGGATGAGGCTCATGGGTGGCCTAGATGCTTCCGCAATGGGGCGAAAATGAGAGGCAAGGCCGGGCTTTACGGCCAAGGCTGGAAGCTTCATTGTGGCGGGAACGGGCCAGCAATCGGAGCAAAAGGATGAAGCCGATCGACCACGCCGCAGCGAGCGCCGAAGTAAGGGCGGTCTTCGACGACATCAAGGCAACCCGCAAGCTCGCCGACGTGAACAATTTCTGGAAATATCTGGCCAACGAACCGCGCATGCTCAAGCATGTATGGTCAAGCCTCAAGGACATGATGGGACCCGGCGCCCTCGACCCGCTGACCAAGGAGCTGATCTATGTCGCCGTCTCGATCACCAACAACTGCGAATACTGCATGGCGAGCCATGGTTTTGCCGCCCGCCAAAAAGGCGCGAGCGAGGAAATGATGAGCGAGCTTCTTGCCATCGTAGGCCTCGCCAACATGACCAACCGCCTTGCCAATGGCTATCGCGTGCCGGTCGACGAGGCGTTCAAGTAGACGGCCTGAAAACGTTGGTGCTACCAGACGCCTCGCCGCCAGCCGGTCCAGAGATAGGACCAAATGGTGGGGTGATAGAATTGCTGCGACGGCAGAGCGATCGTTTGAACTTTGAGCCGATTGGCCAGTGCGTCCTCGATGGCGCTGATGACCAGCGGTCTCGCCGCCGCCGCCTGCAAGTAGAAATAGGTCGAGAAATTGTCCCTAGGCGATGACGTAAAGCGGGTCTGATAGAGGACGCCGCCGGTATCTACTCCCTCGTCGACGAGGTGGAGGCTGACGCCGGCATTCTGCCGATCGCCGGCCGCCAACGCCCAATAGCCGCCAGCTTGCCCGCGGTATTTCGGATTGATGCCGGGATGATAGTTGATCACCGGGACATTGATGCCGGCCAGCGTTTCGCGGCCGATGATGCGGGTGCCGATCACCAGCACGACATCGGGCTTGGTAATGGCGAGCGCGGCTCGCGCCGCGGTGCTGTTGACCGACCTCACCGGGATTATGGTGCAAGCTTTACTGGGCGAAGAATCTAGACGTCCCTCGCGGATGATTTCGTCGATGCGCGGTTGCGATCGCTCCTCGATGAACCTCAGCCCGATCACGAAGGCCACCTGGCCGAGAACCGTCAAAGGCCCGCGACGCTTCATGCGCTTCCAGATCAGCGCGCGGCGCGACTCGCGCTCCTCGGTCAAGATCGTCAGCGAGCCAAAATGCTCGACCAGAGCATTGATGATGATCCAGGCGTGCGGGGTCGGACGGGTCAGTACGACGATGCCGGGCATTCGCTAGAGCCGACCCGCCTCGATGATGCGCTTGAGGAAGGCACGGGTGCGCTCATGCCGCGGTTCGCCAAACACCAGTTCCGGCGGACCCTCTTCGTGGACGACGCCGCCATAGAGGAAGCAGATCTTCGAGGCGACCTCACGGGCGAAACCCATCTCGTGGGTGGCGAGCAGCATGGTCATTCCTTGGGAAGCGAGATCGCGCACTATATTGAGGACTTCGGAAACGAGCTCGGGATCGAGCGCGGAGGTGATCTCGTCCAATAGCATGAGCTTCGGCTCCATCGCCAATGCCCTGACGATGGCGACTCGCTGCTGCTGCCCACCCGATAACCGATCGGGGTATTCAGCGGCCTTCGCTTCAAGTCCGATGCGCTTAAGCAATGTCATGGCACGCGCTTCGGCGTCGTTCCGGGCGACTTTCAAAACCCTGGTGGGCGCCAGAATCACGTTTTCCAGAACGCTCATGTGCGGAAACAGGTTGAAGCTCTGGAACACGATGCCGACGTTCTGCCTGAGCTTGTTGACATCAATCCCAGGTCCCGACACGCGGTCGTTCATCAACCGAATTTCGCCACCCTGAATCTTGTCGAGACCGTTGATGCAGCGGAGCAAAGTCGATTTGCCGCAACCCGAGGGACCGATAAGACAGACAACCTGATGCTCATCGATGCTGAGATCGATGCCGCGCAAAACTTTGATGGGGCCGAATTCTTTCTCGACGCCGCGGATTTCGAGAAAACTCATGTCAGCCGCCTGCCCGCATACGGGCGTTGTCGCGTTCGACCATCTTGTCGACGAAGCGCGCCTGGGGAATCGTAATGACGACAAAGAGTAGTGCCACCACGGTGACGGCCGACAGGTTGAAGGCATTGGCGGCGATAATGCGGGACTGGTTGAAGGCATCGATGACGCCAACAACCTGCACAAGTGCCGTGTCCTTCTGAAGGCCAATGAAGTCGTTGAGAAGCGGCGCAACGATGCGGCGCACCGCCTGGGGCACGACGACATAACGCATGGTCTGCATGTAGGATAGGCCTAGCGAGCGCGCCGCCGAAACCTGGCTCCAGTGAATGCTTTCAATTCCGGCGCGATAGACTTCCGCCACATACGCGCCATAGGTTAGTGTCAGGGCGAGAACACACCACCAGCTCACTGGAATACGCGTCGCCGCGCGAGCCTCCGCCACCGACATCGAAGAGAGATCGACGAACAAGCCGACGATATGCGGTACAACCAGGTCGGCAAGTCCGGAGGTCGGAATGCCAAAGCCGACCAGATAGAGTGTCACGATGGCCGGGAGGCCGCGGAACACGTCGCAATAGGCGATCGCCAGAGCCCGGATGGGCTTGCCGGCGGGGCCGGGCATGAGGCGAGCCAGCGCCACAATCAGCCCCCAGATCAGCACCAAGATTTCGGCGGCCACGAAGATGAAGATGTTATTGATGAGGAACTGCAGGGCAATGAGCTGCCATTTCTGTTGCATAAGCGGCAGGGAGAAAAAGGTCCTGCCCACCGCCACATCGTTCATCAGCACGAAACAAATGAAGCCGAGGACGATCAGCGCGAAGGCCCCCCAGCCGAACGTGAGCCAGGCGAAATCGCGGACGGCCGCAGTGTCGATCCGCGCCTCGACGATGTTGTTTGCCGCCAGCGCGTCGCGAACGCGGCGGGCGAACACGACACCGCGCACCGCCGGCCAGAACAGGACAGCGGTCGCAAGGATCGCCGCCAGGAAGATCACCTTCCAGCCTTCGGCATAGACGCCAAGGTTCTCAAGCCCGGCGCGAACGATGAAGCTCGTGCCGAAAGCCGCCAGCACGCAGAGGCCGGCAAAGGCCAGTGCGGCAAAGGCAAGACCGTCAGCTCGCTTCAAGGATGATTGTGGAAGGAGCATCACGCGGGGAAATCCCTCCCGGTAGCCATCGGCCGGAAGGGATCTTCAGTTTACGGATTGAAATAGGGAACCGTGGCCGGATCTTTGCCCCAGGCCGCCGCCAGATACTTGGCGGCGAGTTGCTTCATGGTGCCGTCGTCGATCATCGCTTGGAATATCTTATCGAGGGTGGCGTTGTTCGGATTGCCCTTCTGATAGATGGCGCCATAGGTCTCCCCGGTCTTGTATTGGCCGATAACCTTTACCTTTCCGGGATTTGCGACTTCCTCGGCGAGCACGATCGAGGTGTCGGTCAAGGCGGCATCGATCTGCCCAGCCCTGAGAGCGGTGAACATATCGCCCTGGTCGGGATAGACCTGCAGATCCGCCAGCCCAAGCTTGTCGGTGGCGAAAGCGGCCCCGGTCGTCGCCTGCTGCACGCCGACCTTCGCCTGCTTGATCGACTTCTCATCAACCGGCGCATCGGTGCGGGTCAGAACGCCGATATCGGAATAGAAATAGGGCACTGAAAAATCATGCACCTTCTTGCGCTCATCGGTGATCGATATCTCCGACATGGCGAGATCAAAATCGTGGGTCTGGCCGGCAATCAGCGCATCCCACCCGACATTGACGACTTCAAGCTTGTCGTAGCCGGCGCGCCAGGCAATCTCGGCGGCGATGCAATATTCCATGCCGTCCTTGATTGCTTCCGCCGTATCGCCGTTCCACCAGATGGGAGCCGGCAGGGAAACCTCAACGGTGAGCTGTCCCGGCTTGGCGGGATTGGCGATCGGGATCGAACCTTTCTGCCCCGTCAGTTCGCAGTTGCCGATCATGTTCATGGCCGCCGCCGGTCCCGCAAATCCCAGCGCGGCAACCACCGCTGCGGCAACCAGCATTCTTTTGTTGAGCGTCATAAGTCATCTCCCTCGTTCTTGTTTGAATAATCCTCGCCAATGCACATTTTACACCCGGAACGGGTGCCCGGAGCAAGGGCGGGCCCCGTTCCATCGCGTCCGACGTTAGCCATGACACGGCGCGCGATTGCCGGTATTGAGCCGCACATGTTGCATATCAATGGCCTCACCTACCGCATCGGCCCACGCATACTCATCGATGGGGCAACCGTTGCTGTTCCCGCCGGTCACAAGGTTGGCCTAGTCGGGCGCAATGGTGTCGGCAAGACCACCCTGCTCCGTATCATCCTAGGCGAGCTGGCGACCGAAGGCGGGTCCATCGGCCTGCCGCGGCACGCCAAGATCGGCACGGTCGCGCAGGAGGCGCCGGGGGGGTCCGAAAGCCTCATCGATACGGTACTCGCGGCTGACGTCGAGCGCGAAGCGCTTCTCGCCGAGTCCCATACGGCGAGCGATGCTCACCGTATCGCCGACATTCACACCCGGCTCGCCGACATCGAATCGCATTCGGCGCCGGCGCGGGCCGGTCAGATTCTGGCGGGCCTTGGGTTTTCGGAGGAGGTACAGAAACGCCCTTGCTCGGAACTTTCAGGCGGTTGGCGCATGAGGGTGGCGCTCGCCGCGGCGCTGTTCGCAGCACCCGATGTTCTCCTCCTCGACGAGCCGACCAACTATCTCGATCTCGAAGGGACCATCTGGCTCAAAAGCTTCATCCGGAATTATCGGAGCACTATCCTGATGGTGAGTCACGACCGCGATCTTCTCAATGACGCGGTGTCGGCCATCCTGCATCTGGATCGCGGCAAGCTCACTTTATATCAGGGCAACTACGATCAGTTCGAGCGTCAGCGCCGAGAAAAGCAGGCGCTCACGTTGAAGCTGAAGAAGAAGCAGGACGAGCAGCGCCAGCATATGCAGGTGTTCGTCGACCGCTTTCGCTACAAGGCTTCGAAAGCGCGGCAGGCGCAAAGCCGCATCAAGGCGCTGGCGCGTATGGAGCCGATTGTCGAACTCGTCGATAACCACGTCGCCCCCTTTATCTTTCCTAATCCGGAGAAGCCGCTGGCGCCACCGCTGGTTCGCTTCGATCACGCCGTAGTCGGCTATTCGCCAGGCAAGCCGGTGCTAAGGAACATCACGCTGCGACTCGATCCCGACGACCGCATTGCGCTTCTCGGCGCCAACGGCAATGGCAAATCGACATTCGCCAAGCTCCTGTGCGGGAAGCTCAAGGTTTCCTCGGGCGAGATGCAACACCCGGTCCGCATGACAGTCGGCTATTTTGCGCAGCATCAGCTCGACGAGCTTTCAGCCGAACGGACGCCCTACGGATACTTTGCCGAGTTGATGCCGATGGCGACGGTGGCGCAGCGACGGGCGCGGCTCGGCTCCTACGGGTTTGGCGCCGCCCTCGCCGATGCCAAATGCTCGACCCTCTCTGGAGGTGAAAAAGCGCGGCTGCTGTTCGCGCTTGCTTCCTTCCATGCGCCGCACATCCTCATTCTCGACGAGCCAACCAATCATCTCGATGTTGATTCACGCGAAGCGCTTGTGCAGGCAATCAACGAATATGAAGGAGCGGTCATTCTCATCAGCCATGACCGGCACCTTGTCGAAACATCCGCCGACCGGCTGTGGCTGGTCGCCGACGGCACTGTGAGGCCCTTCGACGGCGATCTTGATGACTATGCCGCACTGGTGCTCGGGCGCAGCTTGCCGGCAAGGCCGGTCAAGGAAGAGACACAGTTGCCCGCAGCAACGAAGCCGAAAAGGGTCAAAGGCGGAATTCGCAAAAAAATCCAGGAAATCGAAGCCACCATCGCGAAGCTGAAGGAAAAAATCGAAGTCATGGATCGGGCGCTCGGCGATCCCGGCCTTTATGCCCGGGAGCCGCGGCGCGCCGCCGATTTCACGCGTCTGCGCGCGCGACTTGCCGGCGAACTCGAGGACGCCGAATCCCGATGGCTCGAGGCCCATGAGGAAGTGGCGGCCGAATGAGTTGCTCCACCGCCGCTGGATCGTCACAACGCATCGCAAATTTCATCAACCACGAGGCAACCGCCGGCCTGATCCTGGCGGCAGCGGCGGCGGCCGCCCTTGTCGCTGCCAATTCCGCCTGGCTGCGGCCATTGTACTTCGGACTCCTGGAAACCAACTTTGCGGTCACGCTATCGGGAACCGGAATTTCCAAGCCACTGGTGCTGTGGATCAATGACGGGCTGATGGCGGTATTTTTCTTTCTCGTCGGCCTCGAGATCAAGCGCGAAGTCCTCGAAGGCAGCCTGGCATCGCGCGGCCAGATCATGCTTCCGGCCATCGCAGCGCTTGGCGGAATGATCGTCCCGGCGCTGATCTATTGCTTCGTCAATTGGGGCAACGCCGATCAATTGCGGGGCTGGGCGATTCCGACGGCAACCGACATCGCCTTTGCGCTGGGCGCCCTTTCGCTCGTCGGTTCGCGCGTGCCGCCTTCACTGAAGGTCTTCCTGCTGACGCTCGCAACGCTTGATGATCTCGGCGCCATTGCCATCATCGCGCTCTTCTATAGTGCGGGTCTCTCGACGATATCGCTTCTGCTCGCGGCCGCCGGGCTGGCGATCCTCTTCGTGCTCAACCGGCTGCATGTGAGCAGAATCGCGCCCTATGTCTTCATCGGCCTGGCGGTCTGGTTTTTTGTCCTTAAATCCGGAATCCACGCGACACTCGCCGGGGTGGCCGTGGCGATGATGGTGCCGCTCAATCGCAAGGACGGGAAGCCACTCCTCTCTGCGGTCGAAGACGGACTGCATCCTTATGTGAAGTTCGCTATTTTACCGCTCTTCGCGTTTGCCAATGCCGGCGTATCGCTCGATGGCTTGTCGATCGGCACATTGCTGGAGCCGCTACCGCTTGGCATCGCTGCCGGGCTGGTGGCGGGAAAGCCGATCGGCATCCTTCTGGCGGTCATCGCGGCCGTCTTCTCAGGTTTGGCGCGGTGCCCGGAAAGCGCGCGCTGGCATCATATTATCGGCGTCGGATGCCTCGCAGGGATCGGCTTCACCTTGAGCTTGTTCATCGGCATGCTGGCATTCGAGGATTTGACCCATGCCGCCGAAGTGCGTCTCGGCGTCATCGCCGGATCGCTCGTTTCAATCGCTCTCGGGCTTGGAATCCTGTTTGCATCGCCGCAACCGCGGCCTCAGAGTGGAGGCGCCCGGAAAAATTTGTGAGTCATCATCACCTCCCAGTTCCCGGCTCACTCAGGCCGCTACGCTGATTTCTAGCATGAAGTCTGCCTATCCGACAGTAGCCGTCTTGCCGGCGCGATCCTGCCAGCGGCCATCCTCATCCTGTCGCCAATAGCTGATCTCGTGGCCTTGCGATGCCGCATCCTTCCACACGATCCGCGCCCGGTCGATGGTCTCGGCATCGCCGCCGTCGATCATCAGAACCGCCCGGTCCAGTCCATCATAACGCGTTGGCATTGCGCCGCCGACGAAGAACCTGACCGTCGCTGCGTTAGGATTGTCATCGCCCGGCGTGAGCCATATCGGCTGCATCGCCGCCAGACCGTCGCGTGCCGTGCCATGGGGCAAAAACGAGTCATCGGCATAGGACCACAGAAGCGCGGACAACGCCTCGACACGTTCCTCCGAATCGGCCTGGACCACGACGCGCCAGCCACGCGTGCGGCTACGCTCGAGGAGTTGCGGCAGCACCTTTTCCAGGGGCTGGCGGTCGAGATGGTAGAAGAGGATTTGGGTCATAGGGCATCCAACTGGGCTCGGCCGCCAGCGTCAAGACCGCCCTTTGCTCCATGCTCGCCCGCCGCTAGATTGTATGCGGGGTTCGCGGAAGGGCATGAGCATGAGGGCGATTGCAAGCGCGGCCGGCGCGATCGCCGCCGGTATGTTGATCGTTGGCGGGTCCGGAGCATCGGGGGCCGTCGGCCTCTGCGATTGCTGCTCGAAAGATCTCAACGCATCATGCGCACGGGTTTGCGCGGATGGGCCCAACGGTCCCGGACAGTGCACGGCAACCGTCGACTATAAGGGAAAAGGCGCAAACAACGCCGAGCGCAACCCGCTGACCGGCATTTCTCTCAAGGAAATATCGATCGGCGATCCTACTCCGCCGCAGCTCGAATCATTCCGCCGATTTCTCGAATCCAACCGCCGCCTGGCAATCCGCCAGTACAACCGTGCCGCATGGCGCCTCCAGCATAGCCGCATCACTGAGGAGAACTTCGCCGCCGCCAAGGCGCTCTACCGCGAGGCAATGGTCAACTACTATCATGGGATGCGCGCCTATTTGAACAAGCTCGGCGTCAAGTCCGATTGACGCTTGCCGGATTCGGGCCTGCCAAGCTTCTTTCAGAAATGGCTCCCCGGGAATGGATTCGAACCATCGACCGGGCGGGAAACAACCGCCTGCTCTACCAGCTGAGCTACCGGGGAATCGTCGGGATGGTCGGAGATATCGCGAGCGAAATCAAACCAACCGACCTTACAACGTTAATTTTCGATGTTTATCGGAGAACCGATCTGCCGCGGCCGTAAAGCCAACGCGGCTTTGCCGAGCTTCCGCGCCTGGCGAAGCGCGCCGATGCTCCGGTGAACAGCGAATTTGGCGCTCCGGCTCGCCCGCCACGACAGGCCCTCTTCCGTCGAGAGCGAACGCAGACGGAAAGCTTTCGCCTGGCTTGCGGCGTCCGAAACAATCTTGAACGGGTCGTCGTAGAAGGCCGCGATCTTGTCCTCGCCCATGCCCTCGCTGGCGAGCCAGCGCGGAATATGCACATTGCACAATCGTTCCACATCGGTCAGCACCTTGTTCAGGCCGGTGCCGGCAGCGGGACAAGATGTTGCAAACGCATCGCCGATGAGAACGATGCCCGGCTGCCGGTAGCCATCGCTCGCGTAAAGATCGACCGGACGGATGCGCGGCAAGGTCGGGACTTCGAACCGGCCGGTAAGCTTCTCCAGCCCCGGCATTGCCGCGAACAATGTTTCCTCCGGATTGTCCCGAAGGCGGGTCAGCCAAGGATCGCTGAAATCGCGGTAGGCAAAGAGGTTGGCGCGCATTTGCGAGCCGACGGGAAACAGTGTGAGATAGGCAATGCGTTCGCGCGTATCTTCGGGAAAGTAGGTAAGCGCCGGAAAGGCGAAAGACCGTGTCTTCAACGGCCTGACATCAAATCCCATGCTGATCGAATGATTGGCGCTCAATATTTTCCGACCGATGCCGAGGCCATGGCGCAGGCCAAAGTTCAAGCCGTTGGACATGACGACGAGACGCGCACAGATTTCCTCGCCCGATGAAAGGCGCAGCACCTGGCGGTCGGGCCCGGTCGAAACCGTCGTGACCTTGCCAATGATCGTTTTCACACTCGGCGGTATTTCGGCGCGAAGCGCATTCACCAAAGTATCGTAGAGGATGTTCAACTGATCGTTGGGACGCTTATCGACGACGCGCCCGCCAAGGGCGATCCACAACTCATCCGCGCAGGTGCTGGCGCTCGCAACAACATTGTACAAACCCGCCCTGCGCAGCAGCAGGACTTGCGAGGCATCGAATTTCTCACAGCGAAAATCAAACGGGTAACGGGAATGAGGATCGATGATCGCGGTGCTGACACCGGCGCGCGCCAACATCACCGCAGCCGACGATCCGGCCGCTCCGGCGCCCACTATGGCCACATCGACGCTGAGCATGCCGATTGCTTATCGGAGTTAATGCGGTTTTTGCTTAAAAATTGACGTTAACATTAAGAGCCGAAATCGGCGCCGGAAGATGAGCATTGTCCCTGGTTTTGCAGGATAGCCCGGCGATCGTGAAAAGCTGGAACAAGAGCGCCATGACAGCCGATCCCCGGACATCGAAAACCGCATATGCTCCTGGCCGGAATGTGTACGCCGGGACGGCTGCCTGGCACGATATGCCGATCGATAGTTCGCCCAAGATAATGCCGGTTCCCGTCAGTCGGTCGATGCCGGATTCGGCCGACGTGACGCTCGCGATATTCTCCAGTCTCGATGAAGTCGAAAAAGACTGGAAGGCCCTCGAGCTGCAGGCCCGATGCACCGCATTTCAGTCGTTCGAGTGGCTGGCAAGCTGGCAACGTCACATCGGAAATCCGAGAGGGATCATTCCCGCCATAATTCGCGGGTGCCGGCGCGACGGACGGGTGCTGTTCATATTTCAGCTGGCGGTTGAAACGCATGGGCCGGTTCGCCGCCTGACCTGGCTCGGCAGCGATCTGTGCGACTACAATGCGCCCCTGCTCGACAGGGAATTCAATCGAAGCGTCGAGCCATCGCGATTCCCGGCGCTGTGGAAAAGGATCATCGCCGCGCTCAAGGCCGACGGGCGCTACCGCTTCGACATTCTCGAACTTGTCAAGATGCCGGATACTGTGGGGGGTGATAGCAATTCATTCATGAGGCTTCCGGTTGTCGCCAACCCGAGCGGCGCCTACGTGACGGAGCTTGGCCAGGAGTGGAGCTCCTTCTACGCGCAAAAGCGCTCGTCATCGACGCGCAAGCGCGAACGTCGGCAACTACGTGATCTCGGCGAGAACGGCGAGGTAAAATTCATACAGGCACAAACGGCTGAAGACATCGCGAACACGCTCGCCGTCTTGATCGACCAGAAACAGCGGTCCTTCGAGCGGATGGGAGTGGACAACTTGTTCGCACGCCCGGGATATCGCGAGTTCTTTTTCGATGTCGCCACGAATCCGCGAACCAGGAAACTCATCCATGCAAGTCGACTCGAGGTCGGCTCCGACATCATCGCTGCGAGTGTCGGCCTAACTTTCAACCAGACCTATAGCCTCATCCTGTCGAGCTATCACGACGGACCGCTGTCGCGCCTTGGGCCGGGGCGCGCTCATCTCAATGCCCTGCTCCAGCATGCCATCGAAGCAAAATTCCGCTGGTTCGACTTCACGATTGGAGATGAGCCTTACAAGCTCGACTGGTGCGACGGAAAGCTCACGCTACGCGATCACCTAGCGGCGGCGACGGGTCGTGGCGCCGTCATGCTGGTGGCGATCAGGCTCGCTAGAGGGGCAAAGCGGCTCGTGAAACAGACCCCCGCGCTCTGGAATTTGGCCAGCCGATTTCGCGCCGTGGCGGCTCACTGGGCTCGCCACTTCTCACGGCGGATCAACGAAAGAGACTAGCTCGGCTATTTCTCGTAGTGCTGGGCGACCAGCCGGTCGAGGAGCCTGACGCCCCACCCCGAGCCCCAACTTTGATTGATCGGTGACTTCACCGAGTCCATTGCCGTGCCAGCGACATCGAGATGGCCCCAGGGCACGCCGTTGACGAAGCGCTGGAGAAATTGCGCCGCGGTGATCGCGCCGGCATTGCGACCGCCGATGTTCTTCATGTCAGCAATTTCGAAATCGATCATCTTGTCGTATTCGGGCGCCAGCGGCATGCGCCAAACCTTCTCGCCGGTGGCATAGCCCGCATCGGCGATCCGCATCGCCAGTTCATCATTGTTGGAGAATAGGCCAGCGTGCTCCTTGCCGAGAGCAACGAGAATCGCACCGGTCAGCGTCGCAAGGTCGATCATGAATTTGGGCTTGAAGCGGTCCTGCGCATACCACAGTGCATCGGCAAGGACGAGACGCCCCTCGGCATCGGTGTTCAGGACGGCGATCGTCTTTCCCGACATCGAGGCCACGATATCGCCCGGCCGCTGGGCGTTGCCGTCCGGCATATTTTCGACGATGCCGATGATGCCCACAACGTTGACCCGGGCCTTGCGCCTGGCGAGAGCCAGCAGGAGACCTGTCACGCAGGCAGCGCCGCCCATGTCGCCCTTCATGTCTTCCATGCCGGCAGCGGGCTTTATCGAGATGCCGCCGGTATCGAATGTCACGCCCTTGCCTATGAATGCTACGGGCGCCGCTCCTCTTGGGCCGCCGTTCCAGCGCATGATCACCAGGTGCGGCTCGTGCACCGATCCTTGCGCGACTCCGAGCAGCGCGCGCATCCCGAGCCTCTTCATCTGCGCCGGGTTCAGTATTTCAACCTTGACGCCGGCCTTCTCGAGCTGCTTTGCGCGTCTGGCGAATTCCGCTGGATAAAGCACATTGGCGGGTTCGTTCACGAGATCGCGGGCCAAGTGCACTCCTTCGGCAACCGCTGAATAAGGAGCAAATGCTTTTTTCGCCCTGTCGGGGGCGTCGGCCATGATGGTGACCGCTTCGAGGCCCGGAGATTCCGGCTTCTTCGACTTGTATTTGTCAAAGCTGTAGACCCGAAGCTTGATCCCCGATGCAATGAGCGCCGTCGCCTCATCGGCGCCGATTGCCGTGCCAACGGGAAATTGCGCGGCGACACTCGCGGTTTGCGATTTGCCCGCTTGGAGAACGCCGGCGATAGCGCCCCCCAGCAACTCCAGTTCCCGCGCCACCAATTTCCGCTGCTCGCCAAGACCGGCTATCAGAAACCTGTCGAATCGGTTGCCGGAAGGCGCCACAATATCGAGCATCTGGTCGCGCTTGCCCTCAAATTTCGCGGATTTGACTGCCCGGGAAATTTGCCCGCTGGAACGCCTGTCAGCCTCGGCGGCCAAGCCGTCGAGCTTCCCGCGTTCGCTCATGAAGACGACAAGGGCACCGGTCTTCGGCAATGCCGGCTTGGCAAAAGCAATGTTCATGCGGTTCTCGTGAGAGGCGGGTGGAAGCCGTTTTCCTTAGCCGCTTCGCATCGGCCGAGCAACGCCGCGTTGCGGCCAGCGATGTCTTAGGCTCGCTTTCGGTCCGGTTCGCAACGGTAAAAGGCCACTTTGCGACGCACCCAAAAAGAGGTTAAAGAAGGCACTGCGCCGCGGCGGCAGAAGACTCGGGGATATGAGTAAGGGGTTGAAAGCGTGGACAAATGCGCTTTGCGCGGGAATCGCGCCGGCGGTCCTGCTGAGCTGTGTCATCGGCGCAACGCTCATCAAGGTGGAGCGAACGGCGTGGGCGGCTACGGGAGATTCTCGCACCAAGCTCGACAGCAAGACACCGCCAAAGGGCACAAGAGTCAATTTCATCGCCGACCGCATCACCTATGACAGCCGGCGTAAGATCGCAGTGGCTACCGGCACCGTCCAAATCACCTATGGAAAATACGTCCTGGTAGCAACGCGGGTGAGCTACGACATGGCGAAGGACATCCTCACCGCCAACGGCGATATTCGTCTCAAAGACCCCAATGGCAACATACTCGAGGCGGACCGGGCGAAATTGGAAGATCATTTCCGTGAGGGATTCGCCGAGCATCTCCGGCTGCTGCTCACCAACGATACGACCATCACCGCCGAATATGCGACGCGCCATCAAGGTTACATAACAATTTACGAGCATGTGACCTACACGCGCTGCCAAACCTGCATATTGTCGGACGGAACACCGCTGTGGCAAATCAGATCGCGTGAAACCACGCACAACGAGCGCGAGGCGACGATCTACCACAAGGATGCGACCTTCGAATTTGCGGGGGTTCCGATCATCACCCTCCCGCATTTTTCACAGCCCGATCCGACGGTGAAGCGGAGAACCGGTTTCCTGATGCCAACCGTCAGCTTCAAGGGCATTTACGGGATCGGGTTGACCACTCCATATTTCATCAACCTCGCCCCGAACTACGATCTGACCCTCATGCCGATGGTGACGACCAAACAGGGCTTGCTGGCGCATGGCGAATGGCGTCACAGGCTCGAGGATGGCCAATATTACGTCGACGCCGGCGGCATCTACCAACTCGCTCCGCGCGATCCAGACCCCGGCGATCATGTAGACGGCGATGCCGAACGTTGGCGGGGATCGGTGAGATCGGAAGGCGAGTTCTCGCTCAACCGCAATTGGACCTGGGGCTGGGACGGCACCGTGACCAGCGATCAAACTTTTCGGGACCACTATCTCGAAGACGGGCGCGAAGAAGCGGTGAACCGGGCCTATCTGACCGGTATCCACGATCGCAACTACTTCTCCGCGCAGGCGATCTATTTCGAAAATCTGATCCCGCAAGAGGACAGCGATCTTTACCCCTATGCTGTTCCCTATGTCCGCCACAGCATCACGCTCGATGATCCGGTCTGGGGTGGAGAAATGGGTTTCGACTGGACGGCGTACAGCATCCATCGGGATGATCCGCTGTTCATGAACGATCCGCATTCGCCCTTGACCCAGAGCATCCTTGGAAAGGACCAAAGCCGGGGAACGCTCGATGTCCATTGGCAAAGGCAAATCATCAATGGTTTCGGTCAAATCATCACTCCCTTTACCGGGGTGCGGGGCGATCTCTACATCACCGATGAACTTCCCGATCCCAACATGCCCGACGAGATCCGCGACCAGGAAACAACGACGCGGCTGATGCCAACAGCGGGCGTAGACATGCGTTGGCCGTTCATCGCCTCCTCGGACAGCGGCCAGCACATATTGACGCCGGTTGCGCAGGTGATTTCATCGAGCGATGAAAAGCATGAGGATCAAATCGGAAATGAAGATGCGATCTCGCTCAATTTCGACAACACCAGCCTGTTCCTGCAAGACCGATTCACCGGGCTCGACCGTTATGAGGGTGGCACCCGGGCAAATACCGGCATGCTCTATACCTACCTCGCACCGAGCGGCGGTTTCCTGAGGTTCAGTCTCGGCGAATCATTCCACCTGGCGGGCGAAAACAGCTTCGCGCCCGATACCGGCCTTGGCACCGCGAGCTCCGATATCGTCAGTGCGATCGCACTGCAGCCGTGGGATACGTTGCGGTTCACTTACCAAGTCCGGGCCGACCAGGATTTTTCGGCGATCAATTCGCAGGAGGCCGGCGTCAGCCTCAATTTCGACAGGATCACCGGGTCTCTCTATTATGCCAACCTCGACGCTGAACCGTCGGCTGGCAGACCCGACAGGGAGCAGCAGATCTGGGGCAACGCAAGCTGGAATTTTTCCGGTGGATGGAGCCTGTTTGGCGCCATGCGCTATGATCTGCAGGACGACAAGATACTGCGCGACGCGATTGGGCTTGCTTACGACTGCGATTGTTTCAACTTCCAGATTTACTATCTCGAAGATTACACTGGTGACGATGACTATCGGATAGGCCGCTCGGTAATGTTTTCAGTCGACCTCAAATCCCTCGGCGGCGGCCAGATCGCTCCGCGCCTCTAATCTTGCCGGACATGAAAGCGCCTGTACTCGCATTCTTGTTGCTTGCCGCCTTGACCACTTGGCCGGCAGCTGCCGCAAATCCCGACGGCCACGGTGTCATTGTGACTGTCAACGATTTGCCGATCACCGATTTCGATATCGATCAGCGCATCAAGCTGTGGGCGGCAATCGGTCGCGAGGTCAAGGCCAGCAATCTGCGCAAGGCTGCGCTGGAGTCCCTTATCGACGACATGATCAAGCAGGCGGCGGCCAAAAAATACAACGCAGTAGCCACAGATGACATGGTCGACAAGCAGGTCGCACGCATGGCGGGAGGCTCCGACAGCGATGTGACCAATCTCGCCGCCAAGCTCAAGGCGAAGGGCGTATCGATGTCAGCTCTTCGCGGGCTCGTTCGGGCGCAAATCTCTTTCAACCGGCTGCTCGGCGCTCTCTATAAGGTCAAGGTCGAGATCGACCCCTCCGAAGTCGATAAGAAATTCCAGGAACTTGCAAACGATCCGCGACTCAAGCCGATCACTGTCTATGAAATCCTGGAAATCACCTTGCCGATCGAGAAGACCTCGGATGCGATGATGCAGCAGCTCATGATGGCCCGGGTGGCAGATGCACAGATGCTTCGGCGCAACTACAAGGGCTGCGCCAGCGCTCGCAAGGCGGCGACGGGTATCTACAATGTCCATATTGGCTCCGTCTTCAAGGCCGACGGACGTAAACTGCCGGCGCCGCTCAAGGCCGCGCTCGACAAGTCCGGACCTGGCGCCCTGCTCGGACCGGCGCGTTCACCGGAGGGAATTCAGTTCATCGGCTATTGCGGCAAGTCCCATATGGCGCCGCCGGCGCCGACCCGTCAGCAAGTCGAAAACATGCTCATAAACAAGAAGTACGATACGTACGAAGAGCGATATATGCGCGAACTGCGCCGCACAGCCTTCGTCGACTACAAAGACCAGAGTTACGCGCAGTAACAGGAATGCCCTCCAAGGGTGAAAAACCGGCTCCGATCGTTCTCACCATGGGGGAGCCAGCCGGCATCGGTCCGGAGATAACGGCGCTCGCTTGGCTCGCCCTGAAGGATCGCGAAGACATCTGCTTCTTCGTGGTCGGCGACCGAAATTACCTCGACCACCGCGTTGCCCAGCTTCGACGCGACGTGCGGGTGGTTCCAATATCCGAACCCGCAGAGGCGAAAGCGCGCTATCACAGCTCCATCCCGATCCTCGACGCCGCATTTGCGCGATCTCCGACGACGGGGGCGCCGTCACCGGATACCGCACGCCAAGTCATTCACTTCATCGACCGGGCGGTTTCGCTCGCCATGAACGGGGACGTCTCGGCGATGGTGACCAATCCCATCCAGAAGGAGACGCTCTACGACGCTGGCTTTCGTCATGAGGGCCACACCGACTATCTTGCATTTCTTGCCCGGAAGGCCGGCGCCGAGGCGGAACCGGTGATGATGCTCTGCGCGCCTGGCCTCAGGACAATTCCTCTCACCGTACATATACCGCTCAGCGAAGTGCCGCGGCGACTAACGCCCGATGTGATCGTTCGGCAGGCAAAGATTGCATGCGGCGACTTGAAATCTCGCTTCGCCATCGCTTCCCCGCGGCTCGGCGTGACCGGCCTCAATCCACATGCCGGCGAGAATGGCGCGATGGGCAAAGAGGAACAGTCGATCATCGCGCCGGCGATCGCTTCGCTCAAATCGCAAGGCTTCGATATTGAAGGACCGTTTCCCGCCGATACCGCATTTCATGCCGAGGCGCGGAAACGTTTCGATGCAATCTTGTGCATGTATCACGATCAGGCGCTGATCCCGGTGAAGACGCTCGATTTCCATGGCGGCGTCAACTGCACCCTCGGCCTACCTTTTGTACGGACTTCGCCCGATCACGGCACCGGCCTGGCGCTGGCAGGAACTGGAAAGGCACGGCCGGACAGCCTCATCGCCGCAATCGAGCTCGCCGCAAAGCTTGCCCACAACTCCGCCGGCCGATGAGCGAGGATGGACTACCGCCGCTTCGGGAGGTCATCGCCCGTCATGGACTCGCGGCCCGCAAAGGTCTCGGACAAAATTTCCTGTTCGACCTCAATCTCACCCGCCGTATCGCGCGCGCCGCCGCGCCACTCTCGGGGTTCACAGTCGTCGAGGTCGGGCCCGGTCCCGGCGGCCTCACTCGCGCGCTGCTCGCCGAAGGTGCCAGCCGCGTAGTGGCAGTGGAAAAGGACCAACGAGCATTGCCGGCTCTCGCCGAGATCACAGACGCCTATCCCGGAAAGCTTGAAGTGATCGAGGCCGATGCGCTGGCATTCGGATGGGAGAGATTCGCCACCGGTCCGGTGAAGGTCGTTGCCAATCTCCCGTACAACATCGCAACGCCGCTTCTCGTGCGGTGGCTCTCGGGTGCCTGGCCGCCCTGGTACACCTCGCTTACCCTGATGTTCCAGAAGGAAGTCGCGGAACGCCTCGCTGCTGGTCCGAACAACAAAACCTTCGGCCGACTTGCGGTGCTCTCGCAATGGCGCTGCCGGGTACGCAAGCTCTTCGATATCGACCGCCGGGCCTTCACGCCGCCGCCCAAGGTGACTTCGTCGCTCATTCAGCTGGTGCCGCGCGATCTTCCGGCGGAATGCGATATCACAGTCCTCGAAAAAGTTACCGGCGCGGCCTTCGGGCAGAGGCGCAAGATGCTACGTTCCAGCCTCAAAGCGATCCTTTCGGAGCCAGCAGAACTGCTTCGCGAGCTCGAAATCGATCCAGACAAACGCGCAGAGCAGCTTGCGGTTGGCGACTTTTGCCGTATAGCTCGCGAGGTCGCAGCGCGGGAGTCCCGATGATCCGGCAATCACTTATCGGCTATGGAAAGGCGCTAGTCCGGACGACGGCATCCATGCCGCAACCGGCGGGTAGCGAGCTCCTGTTGCGGGTGCATGGCTGTGGCGTCTGCCACAGCGACCTCCACCTGCAGGATGGCCATTTCGATCTCGGCGAAGGAAGGCGGCTCGATATCCGTTCAGGCCGTAAACTTCCGTTTACAATGGGCCACGAGATTTCGGGCTACGTGGAAGCGGCCGGCCCGGACGTTGCCGGTCTCAATATGCGAACCCTCTATGTCGTCTATGCGTGGATCGGCTGCGGCGAATGCTCCCGGTGCGTGGGGGGCGCCGAACATCTTTGTGACACGCCGAGGCAACTCGGAATCAATGTCGATGGTGGCTATGCGAGCCACGTCCTCGTGCCGCATCCTCGCTATCTCATTGACGCGAGCGGCATCGACCCGGCGATCGCTGGAAGCTACATGTGCTCGGGTCTGACGGCCTACAGCGCGATCCGCAAGGCCATGCGATTTCTCCATTCCGGCGGGACCTTGATGATCGTCGGACTGGGCGGGGTCGGCTTGATGGCCCTCGAGATCGCCAAAGCGATTACCAACGCGACGATCATTGCCGCCGACATTTCGCCGGAAAAACGCGAGGTCGCGCTGACAAGGGGGGCGGCAGCCTGCTTCGATCCCCTCGACGGCGATGCGCGCCGGGCGGTCCTGACGAGTGTTGGACCGACTGACGCGAGCATCGATTTCGTGGGCTCGGAACTGTCGGTCAATTTCTCCCAGGGCATAACTGGCAAGGGCGGCGCGGCCGTGGTAGTGGGGCTCATGGGGGGTACCCTCACCCTACCCGTTCCGATGTTCCCGCTGCGCGAATTGGCAATCCTCGGTTCCTATGTCGGAACGCTTGCGGAAGCGCGAGAACTCATCGGCCTCGTCAGACAAAACAAGGTCAAGGCAATCCCCGTCGCCGAAAGGCCGCTTGCCGATGTCAACGCCGCTCTCGACGATCTCAGGGCCGGCGGGGTCGTCGGCCGTACGGTGGTGAGACCATAGTTTTCTTCCTATAGATCCTTCGTCAGCTTACGGACGAAATCAGTCAACCCGACGCGGCGCTTGCGGCGCAATCGCTCAGCCGCCAGGATGGCGGTGATTTTCTCGAGGGTGTCGGAAACCGTTTCGTTGACGATCACGTAGTCGTATTCAGGCCAGTGGCTGATTTCCTTCGGTGCTTCAGCCATGCGTTTGGCGACGATCGACGCTGAATCCTGGGCCCGCCGCACCAGCCGGTCGCGCAACTCTTCCGCCGAAGGCGGCAGGATGAAAATGGTAACGAGATCATCCTTCACCGCCTGGGCAAGCTGCTGGGTGCCTTGCCAATCGATGTCGAAGAGCATGTCGCGTCCCTTGGCGAGAGCCAGCTCGACCGCGCCGCGCGGCGTCCCGTAGTAATTGCCGAACACCTCCGCCCACTCCAGCAATTCGCCGGCGTCGCGCATGGCGGCGAATCGCTCCTTGTTGATGAAAAAATAATCCTTGCCGTCCTCTTCACCTTCGCGCGGCTGTCGCGTCGTGACCGACACCGACATCGTGATGTTGGGATCCGATGCCAGCAGCGCACGCGACAAGGTCGTCTTGCCGGCCCCGGAAGGAGAAGACATCACCAGCAGCAGTCCGCGGCGGGCGATCGTCACGCGGTGAAGGGGCTTATTCAATGTTCTGCACCTGCTCGCGAAGTTGATCGATAACGGTTTTGAGTTCGAGGCCTAGCTGGGTCAAGACCCGATCGGGCGCCTTTGAACAGAGTGTATTGGCTTCGCGATTGAATTCCTGCGCCAGGAAATCGAGCTGGCGGCCGACGGGCTCGGGTGCCACAAGAAGGCGGCGGGCCGCCTCGATGTGCGCAAGGAGCCGATCGATCTCCTCCTCGATATCGGCGCGGGTGGCCAGCAATACAGCCTCCTGATGGAGACGATCCGCATCGAAGGAGGCGCCGGCCTCCATAAGTCGGCCAACCTGTTCGGCGAGCCTCGCACGAATCGCATCGACCGAGCGCGCCGGGCTGTCGCGGGCGGCGATGGTAAGGGCTTCGGTGCGATCAATCTGCACCGCAATGATCCGGGCAAGCTTGGCGCCCTCGTCGCGGCGAGCAAAAACAAGCGCGTCAAGCGCGCCATCGAGACTCTTCAGCATGGCGGCATTTCGTGGCGCAAGAGCCTCGTCGTTGTTCTCGGGCAAGGCGATGTCGATCACCCCCCGCAGACCCAGAAGCGCCTCGGCGCGCGGAGGTCCGCCGCCAAGGCGGCGCGAAAGCTTCTCCGCGATGGCGGTGGCCTGTTCGAGCGCCTCCTCATTGATGACCAACCGCTGGCTCGCGCCGGCCCGGTCGCAGGCGAGGCTCACTTGCAGATTGCCACGCTTCAGCCGGCGATGGATCGCTTCGCGGACGAGAACCTCCAGCGCCTCGAAACCAGGCGCAAGGCGCGAGCGCACATCCAGGCTCTTGCCGTTAACGCTCCTGACCTCCCATTGCCAATGCAGGCCTTCGTGGCTCCCCGAAGCGCGGGCAAAGGCGGTCATGCTGGATAACGGCATTTCACGTCACAGTCGCGAATCGTTCAGGCCGAGATTAACGGCCGCAGAGGCGCGAACCAAGGAATGGAATCAGGGAAGCTTTGGCTTGGGTACCGGAATGGGCACCAGGCGATCGGAAAGCATCACCAAATCGCCCGGCTGGGGGCCGCGCCGCGGCTTCTTGCGCGGTAGCGGAATGGCTTCAACGGCTGCCGCTGCATTCTCTGCGGTTTTCGTAACCGCCACTTGCTCCTTTGCAGCCGCCGGCTGGGTGTCTGGTTTCGTCAACTTCTGAGCAGGCTGCGGCGGTGGTGGCTTCGGGGCAACCACGGTGGGTGGCTTCTCGATCGCCGCCGTCTGTTCGGCCGCTTTAGGGTCGTCTTCGGCCGCAATGGATGGCTTTTCAGTCTCCGTCCCGCTCGCCTTGGCGGCTGCCTCGGGTGCTTTAACGGCGGGAAGCTGGGTGGTGGCGACCTTCTCTTTGCTGCTACCGGGCGATGTGGAGTCGGTGACGGACGTCTCCGAGGTGCCCTCCTCCACCATTTCGCCGGACTTCTCGGCGGCGAGCTCGTCAACGGCGTCTTCGGCGTTGCGCGCTTTTTCGACCTCGCGCCATTTCGCGACGTTCTTCTTATGCTCGGCAAGCGTTTCAGCGAAGGCATGGCCGCCGCTTCCGTCGGCCACGAAATAGAGGGCGGAGGTGGTCGGCGGGTGGAGCACTGCTTCAATGGCTGCCTTGCCCGGGTTGGAAATTGGCCCGGGCGGCAGACCGTCCACCCGATAGGTATTGTATGGAGTCTTCAGCGCGATATCCTGCTTGGTCAAGGGACGATCGAGCTTTCCCTTGCCGCCCACCAAGCCATAGATGATGGTCGGGTCCGACTGCAAACGCATGCGCCGCTTCAGACGGTTGATGAACACCGACGCCACTTTTGCGCGCTCTTCCGGCAGCGAGGTCTCCTTCTCGACGATGGAGGCAAGCGTTACGGCCTCATTGGCTGATTTGACCGCAAGGTCGGAGCCACGCTTTTCCCACAACTCGTCGACATACTTGTCGTGGGCATCGATCATCTCCTGAACGACGCTGTCGCGCGTGGCGCCGCGCTTGAAGACGTAGGTATCGGGAAAGATCGCACCCTCGCCGGGGGAGAGCGTCAGATCCCCGGTCAGGACGTCATTTTCCCGAACCCGATCGAGGGCTTGCTCGGTCGTCCAGCCTTCGGGGATCGTCACTTTGTAGACGATCGCTTTGCCCTGCACGATGAGGCCGAGCACGTCACGCATGCTCATGCCGGGCGTGAACTCATATTCGCCGGCCTTCAACCGGCCTCGGCTGCCCGTCAATATGGCGGCGGCGGTGAACAGCGTGGCATTCGAAATTACGCCGGCATTTTCGAGTTCGTAGGCGATTTCGGGCGTATTCAGGCCCTTCTTAAGTTCGGTGGTTTTCGTGGTGGTCAGAGGTCCTTGCCCGATATAGCGCTGATAGCCGAAGGTCGCAGCGACAATCGCCGCAAGCCCCGCGACAACGAAAATCACGAACAAGGAATAAAAGACCCGACTGGCGGCCGAACGCTTGGGCTTCACCGGGGCCGGCTCGGGGACAGCAACCACCTCGGGGGTCTCGGCAGCCTGGCGGCCCCGCCGTCGCCTTCGTCTGGCCTGTTGTTGTTCGTCGGTCAACTACTGCATCTCCGCAGTCACGTGTTCAGTGGCGCCTCATGATGAGGCATGCGTTGGTTCCACCGAAACCAAATGAATTGGACAGAACTGTGTTGACCTCCTTGCGGCGGGCCACCAGCGGAACGAAGTCAATCTCGGTTTCGACCGACGGATTTTCAAGATTGAGGGTCGGCGGGCAGATATTGTCGCGGATGGCAAGAATCGAGAAAATCGCCTCAACCGCCCCCGCCGCGCCAAGCAGATGACCGATCGATGACTTTGTCGAGGACATCGCCAAGCCATTGAATTTGTTGCCGATGAGGCGTTCGACCGCCTTAAGCTCAAGCTCGTCACCGAGCGGCGTCGACGTGCCATGGGCATTGATATAGTCGATATCGTGCGCGGAGATGCCGGCCCGCTTCACCGCCGCAATCATGCAGCGATAGGCGCCATCGCCATCCTGGGAAGGGGCGGTGATGTGATAGGCATCGCCAGACATCCCATAACCGATGACCTCGGCGTAAATCTTGGCGCCGCGGGCCTTGGCATGTTCAAGCTCCTCAAGCACGACGATGCCGGCACCCTCGCCCATCACAAAACCGTCGCGATCGCGGTCATACGGACGCGAAGCACGTTCGGGCTCATCGTTGAATCCGGTGGACAACGCCTTGCAGGCCACGAAGCCGCCAATGCCGAGCGGCGAGATGGCGGCTTCGGTGCCGCCGGCAACCATCACATTGGCATCGCCGAGGGCGATCATCCGGGAGGCATCGCCGATCGCATGGGATCCGGTCGCGCAGGCGGTCACCACCGCGTGATTGGGACCCTTGAAACCGAATTCGATCGAAACCACCCCAGCGGCGAGATTAATGAGCGAACCTGGAATAAAGAACGGGCTTATGCGGCGCGGCCCCTTCTCTGCGAGAAGCAGGGTCGTTGCTTCGATACTGGGCAAGCCACCGATGCCCGAACCGATCAACACGCCGGTAGCGCATTTGTCGTCCTCGCTCTTCGGAGACCAGCCGGAATCCTCGACTGCCTGCTTGGCCGCCGCGAGCGCATAGATGATGAAGGTGTCGTAGCGGCGCTGTTCCTTGTGGTCGACCCAGTCGTCAGGATTGAAGGTGCCATCCTTGCCGTCGCCGCGCTTCACTTCGCAGGCGATTCGGCACGGCATGTTGGATGCGTCGAACTTCGTGATCGGTCCAGCGCCGCTTTTTCCGGCGATCAGTCGAGACCAGGACTTATCGACTCCCGTTGCCAGCGGCGAGACGATTCCGAGCCCCGTCACCACCACCCTTCGCATTCCTGCCTGTCTCCTTACACAATAACGCGGCGGCAGGATGTGTTATCCATGCCCCCGCGCCTGACGATCAAATCCCTCCGCGAAAAGGGGCGGCGCTGCGCTCAACTGGCGCTCTTCTCAATAAATTTCACTGCATCGCCAACGGTTTGAATGGTCTCGGCGGCATCATCGGGAATCTCAATCCCGAACTCCTCCTCGAAGGCCATCACCAGTTCAACGGTATCAAGACTGTCAGCACCCAAGTCATCGATGAAGCTTGCCTCCGGGGTCACCTTTTCGGCATCGACACCCAAGTGCTCGATAACGATCTTTTTGACCCGCTCAGCTACATCACTCATGTTCAATCGTCCTCGTATGGTTACGCCGGAATCCGGCCATGCGACGGTCGGACATGCAAACCTGCAGGATGTCCCCCTTAGCCTCGGGCTTCCTAACACATATTTCGGAAGGCACAAACGGGTCTATGGCCCGTTTGAATCCGCTTTTTCAACGGCAATCAGATCATCGCCATGCCGCCATTCACGTGGAGCGTCTGACCGGTCACATAGCCGGCCTCCTCGCTCGCCAGAAACACCACCGCCGCGGCGACTTCCGCCGCCTCGCCGAGCCGTTGAGCTGGTACGCGGGCGATGATCGCTTCCCTCTGTTTGTCATTGAGTGCGCTGGTCATCGGGGTGGCGATGAAACCGGGGGCGATACAGTTAACGGTGATATTTCGCCCGGCGAGTTCATGGGCCAGGGCTTTCGACATGCCGATCATCCCCGCCTTCGATGCCGCATAGTTGGCCTGACCTGGGTTTCCGGTGACGCCGACCACGGAAGTTATACCGATGATCCGTCCAAACCTCCGCTTCATCATTCCACGCATCGCGGCGCGTGCCAGCCGGAACCCCGCCGTCAGATTGACCTCGAGAACCGCCGCCCAGTCGGTGTCCTTCATTCGCATGGCAAGGCCGTCACGCGTCACGCCGGCATTGTTGATCAGAATATCGAGCGAGCCCATGGCGGCTTCGGCATCGGGGACCAGCTTCTCCACCTCTTCGGCCTGGCCGAGATTGCAGGTGAAGACATGAACGCGCTCCCGTAAACGGTCTTTCATTTCGGTGAGCACCTCAGCGCGGGTTCCAGATAGCGCCACGGTTGCGCCCTGCGCATGAAGCGCCTTGGCGATGGCTTCGCCGATGCCTCCGGTAGCTCCGGTAATCAGCGCCGTCTTGCCGAAGAGGTCGAACATTGGTCTAGCCCTGTTTGATGCGCGCCACCGCAGCGGCGAGGTCGGCCGGTGATCCGATCGATAGGCCCTCCGCGTCGGGCGCGGTCCGTTTCACCAGACGACTCAAGACGTTGCCGCTGCCCAATTCGCAAAAAAGTCTAACGCCGTCGGCAGCCATGCGCGCCATCGACTCGCGCCAGCGCACCGTGCCGGTTACCTGCTCCACCAGTCGCCGCTTGATCTCGTCGGTATCATGAACGGGCGCCGTGGTAACATTGGCGATGATGGGAACAGAAGGTTGTCGAACCGCGGTAGTACTCAATGCTTCCGCCATGACATTTGCGGCAGGTTCCATCAAGGCGCAGTGGAAGGGAGCGCTCACCGCCAACATCACAGAGTGCTTGGCGCCACATTTCTTGGCGATCGCAATGGCCCGCTCGACTGCGCCCTTGTGCCCCGATACCACCACCTGGCCCTTTGCATTGTCGTTGGCGGCTTCGCAGACCTCACCTTGCGCAGCTTCGGCGGCAACCGCAACCACATCCCCGAAGTCGAGGCCGAGCAGCGCCGCCATCGCACCGGTTCCGACCGGCGTTGCCTCCTGCATGGCGCGCCCGCGAATCCGCAGCAGCCGTGCGGTATCGGCGATCGAAAACGACTTGGCGGCGGCGAGGGCCGAATATTCGCCGAGCGAATGTCCAGCCGCGTATTTCGCAGTGTTGGCGAGCGTGATGCCGTGTTCGGCTTCGAGTACCCGCGCCGTCGCAAGGCTTACCGCCATCAACGCAGGCTGCGAATTCTCGGTGAGAGTCAGTTCGGCCTCGGGACCCTCCGCAATCAACAGCGAAAGCTTCTGACCGAGCGCTTCATCAACTTCCCGCAACACTTCCCGCGCGGCCGGGAATTGCTCGGCCAGCGCCTTACCCATACCGACCTTCTGGCTGCCCTGCCCCGGAAAAATGAACGCAATTGACATCTGGCCCCCTGATGTTCCGCGGGCCGCACGAAACATGCAGAGAGGGGAGAGTCAAGGCGACAGGCGCATCGCAGGCGATCGGATTTGACCGACGCCGCTCAGGCCTTTATGGCGGTTTGCGATGCTCTTCTCTTCCTCCGACCTCGAACGCGCGCAACGCATCGTCTACGCGGCAATGCCGCCGACGCCGCAATTCTCGTGGCCCATGCTATGCGCCGAAGCGAAATGCGAGGTGTGGGTTAAGCACGAAAACCATACGCCGATCGGCGCCTTCAAGGTGCGCGGCGGGCTCGTGCATATGCGGCTGCGCAAGGAACGCGGAGAGACCAATGGAGTCATCACCGCGACGCGCGGCAATCACGGCCAATCCATTCCATTCGCGGCTGGCCGCGAAGGCATTCGCTCGACGGTCGTCGTGCCCGATGGCAACTCGACGGAGAAGAATGCGGCGATGAAGGCGCTCGGCGCCGAGATCATCATCGCCGGGCATGATTTCGATTCGGCGAAGGCGGAAGCCCAGCGGCTTGCGAGCGAGCGGGGCCTCGACATGATTGCCTCCTTTCACCCAGAACTGGTGCTCGGCGTCGCGACCTACGGAAACGAATTTTTCCACGCTGCCGGGGCGCTCGATGCGATTTATGTCCCGATTGGGCTCGGCTCGGGCATCTGTGGGGTCATAGCGGTCCGCGACCTGCTCGGGCTCAAGACCAAGGTCATCGGCGTGGTGGCTGAGAAGGCGCCGGCCTACGCGCATTCCTTCGCGCAGGGCAAACCGGTTGCGACCAATTCGTCGGCGACCTTTGCCGACGGGATCGCGGTTCGCGATCCCCATCCCGACGCTGTCGCGATCATCAATCGCGGCGCCGACCATATCGTGCAAGTTTCCGAGGATGAAATCGCCGAAGCAGTGCGCGTTTATTATCGCACCATCCACAACCTCGCCGAGGGAGCGGGTGCGGCCCCGCTCGCCGCACTCCTGAAGGAACGCAAGGCAATGGCAGGCAAGCGCGTCGGGCTGATTTTGTCCGGCGGTAACATCGATATGGCGAAGTTCGCCGACATTGTCGCGGGAAGGACGCCTTCGGCATAGCCGAAGCCTACCGATCGCAATCCGATATTGCTATCATCCGACTCCGACGTGGCGCGCGTGAAGCGGAGAAAGCCTGATGATCTATTGCTTTGGCAAACGGAGCACTTACGAAGCCAAGTTGAGCCAGGCCCAACCTTACATGAAGCTTGGCCGAGGCAGCATCGATGCTGATGGAAACACCCTCCCTGGCGGCGTTGTATTCAGGTTTCGTCAGGAGGCTGAAAACTTCCTCTCTCGAATGGGCGGACAGGGACGGGAAAGGGCGGTGTACGGCATCGAGGCTGATTGGGTGAAGGACACCTATCATGTCGATGGCGAGAGCCACAATCGCCTGCTGCGCGATGCCCGCATCGTCAAGCTGGACAATGAAAGGAAAGTCTACAGCTACGAAAGTGTCGTGAAGGCCGAAGCGCCGGCGACGCCCATCGCTGCGTCAACGGTGCTGGAATCGACGAGGCCAGCCGAACCGACGGTTTGGTCGAAACTCGGCCGGCTCTTCGGCAAATAGGGTTACTGCGGGAGCGAAAATCGCAAGCTTGCAATCGGCAAGTCTTTCCTTCATAAGCCCCGCACGCCAAACGGATTCCGGTTGGGGGCTGAACGGAAGGTCATGCGCCAAGGGCACATGACAGGGTGTTATTCCCGTCTTCCCGTGTCTCCGCTCTTTCGAGAAACCGGTCTTTCGAGCCTTTCCCAATGGAGGCTCGAAAGGGGCTCTGCGCCGGAAGCCCGTGAGGTCAAATGAGAAAGGCCCAACACCATGCCGTTTTACGAGCATGTGTTCCTGACGCGTCAGGACGCATCGAATGCGCAAGTCGACCAGCTTACCGAGCAGTTCAAGTCCGTGATCACGGGGCTCGGCGGGACGGTCGGCAAGACCGAATACTGGGGCGTGAAATCGCTCACCTTCCGGATCAAGAAGAACCGCAAGGCTCACTATACCCTCATGAATATCGACGCGCCGCCGGCAGCGGTCGCGGAAATGGAGCGTCAGGAATCCATCAACGAAGACGTCATCCGTTTCATGACCATTCGGGTCGATGAACTCGAAGACGGCCCTTCGGCATTCATGAAGGCGGCGGGCCGGCGCGATGATCGCGACCGCGGTGGCCGCGGGTTCGGGCGCGGACGTGGATTTGACGATGGCGACTTCGCCGTCTCTTCCGCCGAAGAAGGAGCTCCATGATGGCTGAACGTCAAGGCGGTTACGGCGGCGGACAGGGCGGCGGTGGCGGCCAGGCCAGGCGCCCCTTCTTCCGGCGGCGCAAAAGTTGTCCCTTCACCGGCGATAACGCGCCGAAGATCGACTACAAGGATGTGAAACTGCTGCTACGTTTCGTTTCCGAACGCGGGAAGATCGTACCTTCCCGGATCACCGCGGTGTCGGCCAAGAAGCAACGCGAACTCGCCCAGGCGATCAAGCGCGCCCGCTTTCTCGGCCTCCTTCCCTACGTTCTGAAATAGGAGACGGGCAATGGAAGTTATCCTTCTCGAGCGCGTCGACAAGCTCGGCAACATGGGACAAGTCGTCAAGGTCAAGGAAGGCTATGCCCGCAACTATCTGCTGCGGCAGGGGAAGGCGTTGCGCGCCACCGACGCCAACAAGGCTCGTTATGAGCGCGACCGCGAAACTCTCGAAGCGCGCAGCGCCGAACGACGCAAGGATGCGGAAGGCGACTCCGGGAAGCTCAACGGCAAGAGTTTCGTGATTCTCCGGCAGGCCGGCGAATCCGGCCAGCTCTACGGCTCGGTGTCAACGCGCGACATCGCCGAGGCCACATCTTCAGCGGATATGCAGGTCAATCGCAGCCAGGTGATGCTTGACGCTCCGATCAAGACCATCGGTCTCTATTCGGTGCGCATCGCGCTTCATCCCGAAGTTCTGGTGACCGTGACCCTGAATGTTGCCCGGTCGCAAGACGAAGCCGAGGCGCAGGGGCGCGGTGAGATCCTTACCGGACCGGTGTCGGATCGAGTCGAAGCTCGCATCGCCGCGGAAGAGTTGTTCGAATCGGAGCAGCAAGCTGAAGAGGCTCTCGCCGGCGAAGACACCGCGAGCTAGTCCGCCTGGGTCTTGCGCGGTTGCGACCACGCGGCCTCCATGCTTAAATTCGCGCCCGGGTGTGTTGAGGACATCGCATGTATGCCTTGTTCGATCGAGCAATCGATAATGTGGTGAAGAGCGGGTCGCTACTCGTTATCGATGCGAACGGGGGCGCCCATTCCTATGGTGACGGTACGGGCGAACCGGTCAGCATTCGCTTCACCGATCCTTGGGCAGCGGCCAAGATCGCCCTCGATGCAGACCGCTATCTCGGCGAAACCTACATGCGCGGCGACGTGGTGATAGAGCGAGGCAGCGTCTTTGATCTCCTGGCTCTTCTTCTTTCCAATCTCGAGGGGCGCCGCGCGCCGCTCGGTGTCAGGTTCTTCAATCAAGTCCGCATCGCCATGAGGCGGATCAACCAGTTCAATCCGACGGGACGATCGAAACGCAATGTCGCTCACCACTACGACCTCTCGGGAGCGCTCTACGATCTCTTCCTCGATCGCGACAGGCAGTATTCCTGCGCGTACTTTGAAAAACCTGAATCTTCCCTTGAAGAGGCACAACTGGCGAAGAAGCGGCATCTTGCCGCGAAGCTCTCGATCAAGCCCGGAATGAAAGTTCTCGATATCGGCTCCGGGTGGGGCGGCCTTGGCCTATACCTTGCGGAAACCTGCGGGGCCGAAGTGGTCGGTGTCACGCTTTCCAGCGAACAGCATAAGCTATCGAACGAGCGGGCGCGGCAGCGCGGAGTGTCGGAGCGGGTCGAATTCCGGCTCCTCGACTACCGTCACCTCAATGAAACCTTCGACCGAATCGTTTCCGTCGGGATGTTCGAGCACGTCGGAGTCGGCCATTACAATCAGTTCTTTTCGAAGTGCCGACAACTTCTGAGAGACGACGGCATCGGAGTTCTCCACTCCATCAACCGCTCCGATGGCCCGGGGGCCACAAGCGCCTGGATCGCCAAATACATCTTCCCGGGAGGCTACATTCCCGCCCTATCCGAAGTGGTGACGCGGATCGAGCGGAGCGGCCTCTACATCACCGATATTGAAATACTCCGCCTTCACTACGCCATGACGCTGCGCGAATGGGCCAATCGCTTCCAGGCCAACCGCGAACGGGCGAAAGAAATTTACGATGAGCGCTTCTGCCGCATGTGGGAATTCTACCTGGCTGCCGCCGAGACCGCATTCCGCTTTTCGGGCATGAACAACTTCCAAATCCAGTTCACGAAGAATCAACATGCCCTGCCGATCACCCGCAACTACATGATCTCCGAGGAGGAAATGCTGCGCGAGGTGGACAGCAAGCGACCACGCTTCAAGTCGGTCACGGCGGAATAGCTCGATTTTATCGCGGAAAATGGGGCGGCTTTACAGACACACCTCAGTCTTTTTTTGCGGCGATTGTGAATAGTGAGCATAATACCGAATCAAGTCGCCTCCGATATTAGGCATTCGCTATAGCCTCGACATGGCCGCCCAACCCGCTCGTGCTGTCCAGCCGGAACGAGATGACGAAAGCTACCGCTCGCCGCCTCACAATCTCGAGGCCGAGCAGGCACTTCTAGGCGCAATCCTCGTCAACAACGAGGCCTGCGACCGGGTGTCTTCGTTCCTCGAGCCCGGGCATTTCTTCGAGGCCATCCATGCGCGCATCTTCGAAGCGGCATCGACGCTGATCCGCGCCGGCAAGCTCGCCTCGCCCGTGACTCTCAAAACCTATTTCGAGCGGGATGAGACGCTGAAGGAAATCGGCGGGCCGGTCTACCTGGCGAGGCTGGCGGCGGCGGCCACTACCATCATCAACGCCGAGGAATATGGCCGAACGATCTATGAACTTGCGCAACGGCGAAAACTCATCAGCATCGGCAGCGATGTCGTCAACAACGCCTTCGACACACCCGTCGACACTACCTCGCGCGACCTCATCGAGCAGGCCGAGCAAAGCCTTTACGAGATCGCCGAGACCGGTAAATACGGCCAAGGCTTCCAAGCCTTCGGCCGGGCGCTTACCGACGCAATCGACATGGCTGCCAACGCCTATCAGCGCGACGGCGGTCTTTCGGGCATTGCCTGCGGCCTCAAGGATCTCGACGACAAGATGGGCGGCCTACAGGCCTCGGACCTCATCGTTCTCGCCGGTAGGCCATCAATGGGCAAGACGGCGCTCGCCACCAACATCGCTTATCATGTCGCCAAGAACTATCGTGCCGAGCATCAGGCCGATGGATCAGTGCGCGTTCTCGATGGAGGCGTCGTCGGATTTTTCTCCCTCGAAATGTCTTCCGAACAGCTGGCGACACGCATCATCGCCGAGCAAGCGGCAATCCCTTCAGAACGCATCAGGCGCGGAAAGATCGCCGAGAGCGAGTTCCATCGCATCGTCGAAGTCTCGCGCGAGCTTCAGTCCCTGCCTCTCTACATCGACGCTACCGGCGGCCTGACGATCGGCCAGGTGGCGGCGCGGGCGCGGCGGCTCAAGCGGCAGCGCGGTCTCGGACTGGTGATCGTCGATTATCTCCAACTTCTCGGCGGTTCGATGCGGCGCGCCCAGGAAGGGCGCGTTCAGGAAGTCTCGGAGATCACCACCGGCCTCAAGGCGCTGGCCAAGGAGCTCAATGTACCAATCATCGCTCTCTCCCAGCTTTCGCGGCAGGTGGAAAATCGCGACGACAAGCGACCGCAACTCGCGGACCTGCGCGAGTCGGGTTCGATCGAGCAGGATGCCGACGTCGTCGCATTCATTTTCCGCGAGGAGTATTACCTCGCCCGCAAGGAGCCGCGGCCCAACACCCAGGAGCATTTCGACTGGCAGGAACAGATGAACCGGGTAACGGGGATAGCCGAAGTGATCATCGGCAAGCAAAGGCACGGGCCCACGGGCGTCGTCGAAGTGCAGTTCGACGCCTCCCTCACCAAGTTCCAAAACCTCGTAAAACCTGATTATTTGCCGGAACAATTCCAGTAATATCGGGCATGGATCATCGCCCGGCCAGCCATGTGAGCGGGCCGCCGCCCGATTTGGCCGGCGCCCTGCTCACCGTCGATCTTGATGCCATTCAGGAAAACTGGCGGAGGCTGGCGGCCAGGGCCGCACCCGCTGAATGCGGAGCGGCGGTCAAGGGAAACGCCTACGGGCTGGGGGTCGAGCTTGTCGGGAAGGCGCTCTGGACTGCCGGTTGCCGGACCTTCTTTGTGGCGCGGCCGATGGAAGGTAGCGAGCTTCGAGCCCTGCTCCCGCGCGAAGCGGTGATCTACGTTCTCGATGGCCTGTTCCCCTTGCAGGCCGAATTTTACGCGCGCGAGGACCTACGGCCGGCCTTGATCAGCCGCGGCGAAGCGGAGGAATGGATCGCATTCGGTGCGGCATTTGGACGGCGGCTGCCATGCGCACTCCATATCGATACCGGCATCAACCGACTTGGATTTGCACTTTCCGAATTCGAACAACTACTCGACGACAAGGCGACCGTGTCGCAGTTGAGCCTTGCACTGGTGATGAGCCATCTCGCCTGTGCCGATGAGCCTCAGCACGAACTCAACGAGCGTCAGCGGCGAACATTCGCGGCGGTACGCGACAGACTCCCCCACGTTCCAGGAAGCCTCGCCAATTCAAGCGGCATCTTTCTCGGCGCCGACTATTGCCACGATCTGGTGCGGCCCGGCATAGCGCTTTATGGCGGCAACCCCCTTTCCGGCGAGCCAAACCCGATGCTTCCCGTCGTTCACCTGGCGGGCGCGGTATTGCAGGTGCGTGATGTCGAGCCGGGTGACACGGTTGGATATGGCGCGACGTGGAGGGCCAGGCGCAAGACACGCATCGCCGTGCTGGCTGCTGGCTACAAGGACGGCGTACCGCGCGCTTTGAGCTCGCGGCCCGACCACGTACCGGCCGAGGTCCACTTGGCAGGCCGGCGCTGCCCGGTCATCGGGCGCATTTCTATGGACATGATGGCCGTCGATGTGACGGATGTGCCACCAAACCTGTGCAAAAGGGGCGCCCAGGCTGAAATCCTCGGCCCCAATATCGCCATCGATGATGTATCAGGATGGGCCGACACCATCTCCTACGAATTGCTTACCCGTTTGGGCCAGCGCTTTACGCGTCTATATTCGAGTAGCGATTCTCTCCCCTCCGAGGTTCAGTCCCTGTGAATTTTCTCGTCAGTCTTGGCCGGGTCGTGCTGGCTCTCCTCGGAGAGACCGGCCGGGTGGTCCTGTTCATCAAGGATGCATTGATCCAGGGGATGACGCCGACGATCTACGTGCGTCAGATCCTCGATCAGATGTTCCGCATCGGCTACAATTCGCTGCTGGTCGTGGGCCTCACAGCCTTCTTCACCGGCGGCGCGCTGGCGCTTCAGATCTATCTTGGCTCATCCCGCCTCAACGCCGAGCAGGCAGTGGCATTCATCGTTGCGATCGGTATAACCCGCGAGCTCGGCCCGGTGCTCGGCGGGCTGATGGTGGCCGCGCGCGTCGGGTCCTCGATCGCCGCTGAACTTGGCACCATGCGGGTGACCGAACAAATCGATGCCTTGGTGACGCTGTCGACCAATCCATTCAAATACCTGGTTGGCCCCCGGCTGATTGCCGCCGTGACCACCCTGCCAATTCTCGTGGCGATCGGTGATACGATCGGCATCATGGGCGGCTACATCGTCGGCACCCGCTCGCTTGGCTTCAATTCGTACAGCTATCTCAAGAACACCACGACCAACCTGCAGGTGGACGACGTGACCTCCGGACTGATCAAGGCGGCGGTGTTCGGATTCATCATCGCCCTCATGGGCTGCTATCACGGATTCAACTCAAAGGGTGGCGCCCAGGGTGTTGGCCGCGCCACGATCAATGCGGTGGTGAGTTCAGCGATCCTAATTCTTGCCGCCAATTTCGCGCTCACCTCGCTGTTGTTCTCGGACTGACCATGGAGGAGGACAACGGGCATATCGTCCTCACGGACGTGCACAAGGCCTTCGGCAGCAAGAAAGTGCTCAACGGAGTCAACATCTCCGTTCCCAAGGGCCAATCGCTTGTGGTGATCGGCGGCTCCGGTACCGGCAAGTCGGTGATGATCAAGACCATCCTCGGCATCCTTCGCGCCGACTCCGGCACCATCAAAGTCGCCGGCAAGAATGTGGTCGGCATCAAAGGCAAGGATCGCGACGCTTACCTGTCACGCTTCGGCATGTTGTTCCAAGGAGCCGCGCTGTTCGATTCCCTGCCGGTTTGGCAGAACGTCGCCTTCGGCCTCATCCAGGGCAGGAAAATGGATCGCGGCCAGGCTCGCGAGATCGCCATTGAGAAGCTTGGCCATGTCGGCCTCGGGCCGGAAGTCGCCACGCTCTATCCCGCCGAGCTTTCCGGCGGCATGCAAAAACGCGTCGGTCTCGCGCGGGCCATCGCCGCCGATCCGGAAATCATTTTCTTCGACGAGCCGACGACCGGTCTCGATCCCATCATGGCCGACGTCATCAACAATCTCATCGTCGATTGCGTGAAGCGGCTTGGCGCCACCGCCATCTCGATTACCCACGATATGGTTTCGGCCCGCCGCATCGCCGATCGCATCGCGATGATCTACAAGGGCAAGATCATGTGGCAGGGCCCGGCAAGCGCGATCGACACCAGCGGCAATCCCTATGTCGAGCAGTTCATCCACGGCCGGGCCGAGGGGCCGATCCAGATGGACGTGCTCAAGGTTTGATCGTCATGGCGAAAGCCTCGAGCTTCGTTTGCCAGTCCTGCGGTGCGGCCTCATCAAAATGGGCGGGACGGTGCGACAATTGCGGCGAATGGAATAGCATCGTCGAGGAACAAGCCTCGGCGCCGATTTCCGGTGCCAGGGGATCGAGCCTTCCCAAGGGCCGACCGAGCGGCCTTGCGCCGCTCAAGGGCGAGACCGCCCAACTCTCACGCGTTGAAACCGGCATTGCCGAGCTCGACCGGGTAACGGGCGGAGGACTCGTTCCAGGCTCGGCCATCTTGATCGGCGGCGACCCGGGTATCGGCAAGTCGACCTTGCTGTTGCAGGCGATGGCGGCACTGGCGCGTCGGGGCGAACGAGTCATTTACGTCTCTGGTGAGGAAGCGATCGCCCAGATCCGCATGCGGGCGACCCGGCTCACGCTGTCAGACGCGCCGGTCCTCCTGGCAGCCGAAACCAATGTTTCCGACATCCTCGCCACCCTCTCGGAAGGCGAGCTTCCGACCGCCGCCGTCATCGACTCGGTGCAGACGATCTGGTCGCCGCTCATCGAATCGGCGCCTGGAACCGTTTCGCAATTGAAAGCCGGTGCCGAGGCCTTGATCCGTTTCGCCAAGGAACGGTCGACGACGATGCTTCTTGTCGGTCATGTCACCAAGGACGGGCAAATTGCCGGGCCCAAGGTCATCGAGCACATGGTCGATACCGTGCTCTATTTCGAGGGCGACCGCGGGCACCAATTCCGCATCTTGCGCGCCGTGAAGAACCGCTTCGGACCCACTGACGAGATCGGCGTATTCGAGATGTCCGACAGCGGCTTGCGGGAGGTAATAAATCCTTCCCGGCTTTTCATGGGCTCGAGCGAAAGACCGACCCCGGGTACAGCCGTTTTCGCAGGCATAGAAGGTACGCGTCCGCTCCTCATCGAGGTGCAGGCGCTGGTGTCGCCATCGGTGCTCGGAACCCCGCGCCGGACGGTGGTGGGATGGGATTCGAACCGGCTGGCGATGGTGGTGGCCGTTCTCGAGGCGCGGGCGGGCGTTCAGATCGGAACTCGCGACATTTATCTCAATGTGGCGGGCGGCCTCAGGGTTCGCGAGCCGGCCGCCGACCTCGCGGTAGCCGCCGCCATCCTTTCTTCGGTTACCGGCACGGTGATCCCGCATGGGGCGGCGATCTTCGGCGAGGTGGCGCTTTCCGGCGCCATTCGGCCAGTCGGCCAGACGGAAGCCCGTTTCAAGGAGGCCCAAAAGCTCGGTTTAAAGGAGGCCGTGACCGCCGCACGCTCCGAAGTCTCTGGTGTAAAAGGCCTCCGCGTGAGGGAAATTGCGACGATTGCCGACCTCGTGGCCTGGGTCGGCGCCCAGGAAAAAGGCCTGGCGCGAATCGCCTAGATTGGAATCCTAAAGCTGCCTATAAACGCATCCGTCACTGGTCAGTCGCGGAGCCTCAATGCCGTTCCAACTTCTCGACCTCATTTTAGCCGGCATCATGCTGGTCTCCGGGTTGCTGGCGCTCATGCGCGGGTTTACCCGCGAGGTGCTTTCGCTGATCGCCTGGGGCGCCGCGGCGGTGGCTGCCTATTTCGCAATCCATTCCCCCGAGCTTGTCACATACGCAAACAAGTACCTTCAACCGGAAATTGTTGCAAAGATAGCGGTTGGAGCCGGTGTGTTCCTCATCGTGCTGATCATTGTTTCGCTGATCAGCGTCAAGCTGTCGGATGCGGTGGTCGATTCTGCGGCCGGCGCGTTCGACCGGACGCTCGGTTTTATCTACGGCCTAGCGCGGGGCCTCGTGCTCGTCGTCATTGCCTATCTCTTTTACGGCTGGCTAATCCCGGTCGAGCGCCAGGAGGCATGGGTGCGCAATGCCCGCTCGCTGCCGCTCATCCAGTCGGTTGGCGAAATGATCCTGTCGCTGGTGCCGCCCGATATTGCCGAAACGCTGACCAATGTTTCGATCATCGGCAGCCAGCCATCCTCGTCGGTGACCGTGCAACCGGACTCCGACGATGCGGCTGCACCAGATGAGGAAGGCTACAAGAAAAATGATTCCCAAAGCATGGACCAGCTGATCCAAGGTACGGGTCAGCAGCAGCAACAACAGCCATCGGGAGGAACGACCACGGAGCAACCAAGCTTCGGCGGCGAAACAAATCCCAATTGAGGAAAGCGGCATGATGCCATCCGGCAGTGGGAGCGAATTCGATCTCGATGGCGATTGCCTGCGTGAAGAATGCGGGGTGTTCGGGATATTCGGCCACCCCGATGCGGCCGCACTTACCGCCTTGGGTCTTCATTCCCTTCAGCATCGCGGGCAGGAAGCTGCCGGCATCGTCACGTTCGACGGCGATCGTTTCAACGCCGAGCGGCGGCTGGGTCTGGTTGGCGACCACTTTTCAAGCCAGGCGACAATCGACCGTCTGAAAGGACCGAACGCGCTCGGCCATGTACGCTACTCGACGACGGGCGAGACCATCCTCCGGAATGTCCAGCCGTTGTTCGCGGAGTTGGCGAGCGGCGGCCTGGCGGTCGCCCACAACGGCAATCTCACAAATGGCCTTACCTTGCGCCGGGAGCTCATCGCCCAAGGCGCCATCTGCCAGTCCACCTCCGATACCGAAGTCATACTCCATCTGGTGGCGCGCTCGCAAAAACCGCGAATCGTCGAGCGCTATATCGAAGCGCTGCGGGCTCTCGAGGGTGCCTACTCGCTGGTGGCGCTTACCAACAAAAAACTCATCGGGGCGCGCGATCCGCTCGGCATTCGCCCGCTCATCCTCGGCGAGTTCAATGGCGCCTACATCCTGTGCTCGGAGACCTGTGCGCTCGACATCATCGGGGCGCGTTTCATTCGCGAAATCGACAATGGCGAGGTGGTGGTGATCTCGGAATCGGGCGTTGAGTCGCTGCGCCCCTTCCCCAGGATGTCGCCGCGTCCCTGCATATTCGAATATGTCTATTTCTCGCGACCGGACAGCGTGCTGGGCGGCCGGTCAGTCTATGACGTCCGCAAGCAGTTCGGCCGGCAGCTCGCACTCGAGTCTCCGGTCGACGCCGACGTCGTCATCCCGGTGCCTGATTCGGGCGTGCCGGCGGCGCTCGGCTTTGCGCAAGCCGCCAACATCCCCTTCGAACTGGGCATCATCCGCAATCATTATGTCGGGCGGACTTTCATCGAACCGACCCAGACGATCCGGGCACTTGGCGTCAAGCTCAAGCACAATGCCAATCGCGCGGTGATATCGGGCAGGCGAATCGTGCTGGTCGACGATTCGATCGTGCGCGGCACGACCTCGGTGAAGATCGTGCGAATGATGTATGAGGCGGGTGCCCGCGAAGTGCACTTGCGAGTGGCCAGTCCGCCGATCCGGTATCCGGATTTTTACGGGATCGATACGCCCGAGCAGAATTCGCTCCTCGCGGCAACTCATACGCTTGAGCAGATGCGCGACCATATCGGCGTCACTTCGCTCGCATTCCTGTCGGTCGATGGCATCTATCGCGCGGTGGGCCATGAGAAGCGCGATCCGCATCGGCCGCAATTCACCGACCATTGCTTTACAGGCGACTACCCGACGCATCTGACCGACATCGTCGGCGAATCCGCCAAACAGCAGCTATCCCTTCTCGCCGAAGCAGGCTGAAGGCCCATGCTGAGGAAGCTTGCCGGCCGAGTGGCGGTCGTCACCGGCGCGTCGCGTGGGATTGGCCGGGCAATCGCTGTTTGTCTTGCGAGCCAGGGAGCGCATATCATCGCAGTGGCGCGCACCCAGGGCGCACTCGAAGAGCTCGACGATGAAATCAACTCGGCCGGCAGCTCCGCAACCCTCGTTCCCCTCGATCTGAAGGATTTCCCAGCGATCGACCGGCTTGGTGCGGCTATCCATGAGCGGTGGGGGAAACTCGATATACTGGTGGGCAATGCCGGCGTTCTCGGCAAACTGTCGCCACTTGGCCATGTCGAACCAAAGACATGGGATGAGGTGATGGCGATCAACGTCACCGCCAACTGGCGACTTATTCGCGCGCTCGATCCGCTGTTGCGCATGGCAGAAGCCGGTCGCGCGACATTTGTCACATCGGGGGCGGCCCAATATTGTTCTGCCTATTGGGGTCCTTATTCCACTTCAAAGGCGGCGCTCGATGCGCTTGTCCGCACCTACGCAGCGGAGGTCGCGACCACCGCGGCTCGTGCCAATCTCTTCAGTCCCGGACCCACACGCACTCGCATGCGGGCGTTGGCGATGCCGGGTGAGGATCCGGCTACCCTGCCCGCCCCCGAACAGGTGGCGGCGCAAGCGGCCGAGATGTGCTTTTCCGATTTCCGCGACAATGGCGGTATCTATAAGTATACACCGCAAGGTCTATCGAGGATCGGTCCATGAATGATGCCGCACGGATTCTTGCCCAGGGTCGCATCTCCGGCGAAAAGCTTTCCGCGTATCCTTCGCCCGCGCCTGGGACGAAGAAGGACGCCTTCGACCTTCAGAGCGCGGTTCGACAACATCTCGGCTGGAAGCATCGCGGCTGGAAGGTCGGCTGCACCAGCCAGCTCGCACAGGAGTCGCTCGCAACCGACGCCCCGTTTCCGGGTCCCGTCTACGGGGAACGGCTCTATGCAAGCGACAGCGAAGTGCCAACCAGGCCATCGAACTGGCGGGTGACCGAGCCCGAAATCGCCTTCACGCTGAAAGGCGATCTTCCCGCGCGCGGAAAATCTTATGACGCCGTCGAGGTGCTTAAGGCCGTCGAGAGCGTTCATCCCGCCGTCGAGATCGTCAACCCGCGTCTTCCGAAGGGATTTGCCGACAAGGTCGAATGGTACATCGCCGATGGCGGACTGAATGATGCCCTGATCCTAGGGCCCGCGCACAAGCCACTTGAGCTAGCCGACTATGCTAAGGTTCGCGCCGAGGCGAAGCTCAACGGCCGGATTGTCGGCCGCGGAGCCGGTGCAAATGCCTTGGGCGGATCGGAAATCGTGCTTACATGGCTTGCCAACCACCTCATCGAAAAGGGATTGAACCTCAAGGCCGGAGACATCGTGACGACCGGAGTCATCACGGAAGTCTTTCGATCCGAACTGGGGGATGAAATCACGGCCTCCTTCGAGGGCGTAGGGAGCGTCCGCGCGCGGTTCTCGGACTGGCTATAGGCTAAAGCCCAGGGCCCGCAAATCGGCGGCGAGCTTCCCAGGCGTCTCGAACAGCACGCCGCGCATGCCGACGGCTTCGGCGCCTCTCACGTTCCTCGCGCTGTCATCGATGAACACGCAATCCTCAGCCGCCAACCCATAGCGATCAAAAAGAAGCCGGAAGATCGCCGGATCAGGCTTGAGCAATCCTTCTTCGCCCGAGACGACGATACCGTCGAACCATTCCAGGAACGGATAGAGGCCGCGAGCTTCCCTGAACTTGTCCTGATTCCAATTGGTAATCGCATAGAGAGGTATCGCCGATTTGCGCAATGAGCCCAGGATTTCGACGCTGCCGGCAATCTCGCCCGACAGCATTTCGCGCCAGCGCTCGTCATAGGCTCGGATCAATGGGTGCAGGTGTTCAGGATGACCGGAGAAAAGATGCGATACCCCTTCGGCGAAGCTTCGGCCGCGGTCCTGTTCCAGATTCCACGCGCCGGTGCAGACATTGCCCAGGAACCATTCCATTTCCTCCTGCCTGGCGAATAGCTGGCGATAGAGGTTGCGCGGATCCCAGCCGATGAGGACATTGCCGATGTCGAATACGGCGGTGGATGGCGACACCTTCATCGCTTCTCCTTTGCGTACGGATTTTTTCCTTGCCGGCGAAGAAAGCGGATGGGTACGCCGGCGAGATCAAAATCGCGGCGCAGATTGTTCATAAGGTAGCGGATGTAGCTCTCCGGAAGATGATCGAGCTGATTGCCGAACAGCGCGAAGGTGGACGGCCGGTTTCGAACTTGCGTGACATATCTGATCTTGATCCTCCGTCCGGAGGGAGCGGGCGGAGGGTTTTGCTCGATGACCTGCTCGAACCAGCGATTGAGCTGGCCGGTCGAAATGCGGATGTTCCACTTTTCGACCATCGCGAATACGGCGTCCATCATCTTGTCGAAACCGCGCTCCTGAAATGCGGAAATGGCGACCAGCGGAACGCCGCGTATTTCCGGCAATACGTCCTCGAGGATGCTTTCGGTTTCCTTCATGCGCTCGGCCTTGTCCTTGACGGTGTCCCATTTGCTGAGGGCTATCACCACTGCCCTTCCCTCTTCCGCGACGAGGTTGGCCAGCGTCAGATCCTGCCGTTCGATTTCGGTCGAGGCGTCAATCATCACGATCACCGCGTCGGCGAAACGAATGGCGCGAAGCGCGTCGGACACGGCAAGCTTCTCGACCTTGCCGGTGACCCGCGATTTGCGCCGGATACCGGCTGTATCCCAGAGCTTGACCGGTTTTCCCTTCCATTCCCAATCGATGGCAATCGAGTCACGGGTGATCCCGGCTTCGGGACCGGTGAGCATCCGTTCTTCCCCGATCAGCGCGTTGATGAGCGTCGACTTGCCGGAATTGGGCTGGCCGATGATCGCCAGCTTGAGCGGCTGGTCCGACGCCGCTTCCTCTCTTTGTTCTGTGCCGACATGGGGCTTGAGCGCTTCGTAGAGATCATCGATCCCATCGCCGTGCTCCGCCGACATTGATATGGGTTCACCAAGCCCGAGGGAATAGGCATCGAGGACGCCGGCCTCGGCGGCTTTGCCCTCCGCCTTGTTGGCAACCAGAATGACAGGCTTGCCATGACGGCGCAGGCGTTCGGCGAAGGCGTGGTCAACGGGCGTTATGCCGCTGCGCGCGTCAATGACGAACAAGCATAGGTCGGCGGCGTTGATGGCAGCCTCCGATTGGGCACTCATGCGCGATTCGAGGCTGCCGCGCTTTGCATCGTCGAGACCGGCAGTATCGAAGAGGCGAAACGTCAGATCGAAGATTTGGGCATCGCCCTCGCGACGATCGCGCGTCACACCGGGTTGGTCGTCGACCAGAGCGATCTTCCTGCCAACGAGACGATTGAACAAGGTCGATTTGCCGACATTCGGCCGGCCGAGGATGGCAACCGTCCTCACCTGAGGGCGATCAATTCCGCATCGTCGTTGAAAAGATAGACGGTGCCGTTGGCAATCACCGGCGGAATATAGAACTTGCCGCCGAGCTCGGTCGTGTTCAGAACCTGACCCGTCTGCGCGGACACGCTAACGAGCTTGCCCTCGCCGCTGGCGGCAAGCAGCCGCCCGCCACCCAGCACCGGGCCCGCCCAGGACTTGCCGGCAAGATCCGTGCTCCAGCGGACGCCGCCGGTGCGGCGCGACATCGCCATGAGGGTATGACCGTTGGAAATGACAAAAACATAGTCGCCGGCCACCCAGGGAGTCTGGGAGCCGGAAACATCCTTCGACCATTGACGTTCACCATTGGCAAGCGCGTATGCCGCCATCTTTCCGGCATTTGAAATCGCAAAGACCTGGCCGTTGTCGATCACCGGCCGCCCGGCGATGCTGCCGATATTCGCTGCCGCCGAAACCGGATCGGGGGATGTCAACGAGTCGCTCCAGGCTTCCAGCCCATCCGCAGCCGAAAAAGCCAAGATCTCCCCGGCAGTGGTCGGCATCACCACCATGCCATTGGAAATGGCCGGGCTGGTGCTCGAGACGAGTGAGGCTTGGCCGCCGGTTCCCTGGTAATTCCACATCTCGGCGCCATCGCTGGTCTTCAGTGCAAAGACCTCGCCGCTGGTCCCTGTGAAGTAGATCGCGCCGTCGGCAACGGTGGGCGCGGCCCGAATGGGAGAGTGGGTCTTCTTGCGCCAAACCACCGCTCCGCTGGAGATATCGAGCGCCAGCACTTCACCATAGGGAGAGGTTGCATAAAGACGATTGCCCTCGGCGGCGAGGCCACCGCCATAGGCAGTGCCGCGGCGGGTGCCTTCGGGCTTCAGGCGGGTGCGCCAAACCTGCTTGCCGCTCGCCGCGTTAACGGCGATTACATTTGCCTCGGCGTCGAGAACATAGGCCGCACCACCGACAATGATCGGACTCGCAATGACCCGACCCTCGCTGCTCGAGCCTTCTCCAGCGCTGACCGCCCATATCCGCGACAAGTTCGACCCGACCGCCAGATTGCCGAGCGAATTGGTGACCGAGCCTCCGGGCTGAGACCAGCTAGCGTTCATCTGCGCGGCAGGAACCACGATCGGCTCGCTGGCATCGGCGACCGGCGCCTCGGATGCGAGGCCGGGGGCGGCGATGCTCTCACGCTTGCCGGGCAGGACGGTGTCCGTCTCGCCGCCCGTTACATCCTCGAGCAGCTTCGAGGCCGAACTGCAACCGGCCAATATCAGCGCCGCAACCACCAGCGCCAAAACCTTTCTTGCATCGGACATCGTCGACTATTTCTGCGATTTGCCGCCGAGAAGCGGAGCCAAAAGTTCGATCATTATCTGCGCTCTCTGACGCAGGCTCAAAGGAATCTCAATATCGGCCACAATGGCATTGGCGTATCGATCAGCCATCGCGTAATCGCCAGTGCGATAGGCAGACAGCGCGAAGATTTCGCGCGCCGAGCCACGCCACTGGCTTTGCTCGTTGTCGAGCGAACCCAGCCTGCCGATAAGCTCGGCGGGGGCGAGCTTATCGGCAAGAAGATAGCCAGCTCGGACGCGCGCAAGATCGCGCAAAGTGGGATCAGCATCGCTATCAGCGGCGGCCTGATCGTAGAGCGCGACAGCTTCATCGACCTTGCCCTCGGCCGCCAGATTGGCAGCGCCTCGAAGCTTGGCGAGCCTGCTGAAACCCGAGTGGTCGATCTGCCTGAGCGCCGCATCGGCCTCGCTGCGCTTGCCATCCTTCATGAGCTGAATGGCGTCCGCATAGGCGACTGCCGCCGTCTCGGCCCGCTTGAGCTGCCAGTATTGCCAGCCCTTCAGGGCAGCGACGGCAAGGACCACGCCGACGCACAAGGCGACGACGTAATTGCCATAGAGTGCCCACAGCTTCTTGAGCTGATCCTGCCGGACTTCCTCGTCGACTTCCCGGAACAGCGATTCATCGCTCACGCGACAAGCTCCCCTCGCGGTTAAATGGTTGGCAGAGCGGGTAAATTAGGCAATTGGCCGAATCAAGGCAATTCGCACTCACTCAGTGACCCGGAAAGATGTGAACAGACCCGAATCCATGCGCTCGGCCACCGTGCTGTGGAGCCCCCAATTGCCGGGATTGTCGGCCACGAAGGCAAGTTTTGCAGTCTTCTTTGCCTTGATCAGCGCGGTGTCGCGCCAGGGCTGGCTTCCGGCGATATCGTCCCTAAGCAGTTGCCAAACGTGGCCGTGAATGTGAAGGGGCTGGTCAAATGCGGTGCGATTGGCAACATCGAGGATCACGTTCTCGCCCCGCGAAAATGTTTGCCAGGGCGAGCCCTCTAGTCCTGTCACCCCGTTGAACGCCCAGGCGTAGCCTTTCTCCAGCAGAGCTCGCAGATCGAGTTTCTCGCCTTGCAGCTTGGCACCCGTCATCCCGCCTTTCTCACCGCCTTCAATAACCAGCGGGACGGACCTGGCCGTCGCGAGCTTAAGGTCGCTCGAAATAGGATTTCGCGGCAGGCTGAAATTGTCGGCCAGAACCGTCGTGCCAGCCTCGCCAACCCTCGCGATATGGGCGACCTCGATGACATCCTCGAAAAGATCGAGGGCAATCGCGATGTCCTCGCTTCCTTCTTCGATGAGGATGTCCGCGCGCTCGCCGGGCACTAGGCCCAAGGAATCAGAACCGACATGGCGCGGCGACACCGGTTGACCGTCCTCAGCGATTATCCACGGATCGGCGCCTCTCAATAACAGCACCATGGTGCGGACATTGGCGGCATTGAGCACGCGCATGCGAACAAGCCCGCGACCGGTTTCGAGACGCGGACGGTAGGCGCCGTTGACAGTGAACCAATTGCCCATCCGGCCTTGGGCAACCATGTCCTCGAGACTGCCAAAAGAATCTTGTTCGATGGCGCCGTCATTGGTCAGGCGCCAGTCGTCGATGATCAGGGGCAAATCGGCGAAGCCGGGGATCGCCTCCTTTTCCTCGACCACGAGCATGCCGTAGAGACCCATCTCACGGGTGAGCGACACATCGGCCACGGGGCCAAACCAAAAGGTTCCGGCATCCGGCGGCACGAAGTTGCAATCGAGCGCATTCGATTCTCCCGGTGCGATCTTGATGCTCATCAGGTCGGCGGGCCCGCGGACTCCGAACCAATGAAGGGTAACCTCACGGTCGAGTTGGTTGATGAAGCGAGTCTTGAACGGCTCGCCTTGCCGGGCGCGGAGCAGCGGCGGCGGCCAGGCATCGCCAAACGCCCATAGTTCCGTTTGCGGACCCGGCTCGCCCATCAACTTCGCGGAGACCTTCCGTACCCGGATGATCGTGACATCGTCCGTCGTCCCGGCGTGAACGAGCCGAGCGCCAGCGGCCAGCGCCGTGGCGCCGCGAAGAAATCCACGCCGTGTGATCGTCATGAAAATCGCCCCGCGCCGGACCGGCGCCTTCCGCCTTACCCTATTCTCACGGGGCGGAGACCGCTAGTCCTTGACCTCATAGGTATGGGCCGAATCGGGGAAACTGCGGCCGCGAACTTCGTCGGCATAGGAGCGGATGGCCTTCTCGATCGATTTGCCGACCGAGCCGAATTCCTTGACGAATTTTGCCACCCTGGGCGACAGTCCCAGCATATCTTCCATCACGAGAATCTGTCCGTCGCATTTTGCGGACGCGCCAATGCCGATCGTCGGTATGGCGATGGCGCGGGTAATCTTGGCGGCGAGCGGCTCGGCCATCGCCTCAAGCACAACGCAAAAGGCGCCGGCCTCGGTAACCAAGCGTGCGTCTTCCTCGATCGCTTCCCATTGATTACGGCTGCGTCCCTGGGTCTTGAAGCCGCCTAGCACATTGATCGACTGGGGCGTCAATCCGATATGCGCCATAACCGGGATGCCGCGCTCGGTAAGAAAACGGATGGTCTCGGCCATTCGTCTTCCGCCCTCAAGCTTGATTGCGCCGCATTGGGTTTCCTTAATCACTCGCGCGGCGTTGTGAAACGCCTGCGAAGGGCTCTCCTCATAAGATCCAAACGGCATATCGACCACGACGAGCGCCCGTTTCGCCCCGCGCATGACCGCCCGTCCGTGCATGATCATGAGTTCGAGCGGGACCGGCAGGGTCGTTTCGAAGCCATGCATCACCATGCCGAGCGAATCGCCGACGAGAAGAAAATCCACATATTTGTCGGCGATGGCGGCGGTGTGGGCGTGGTAGGAGGTAAGCGCGACAAGCGGATCCCCGCCCTTGCGGGCGGTGATCTCTGGCGCCGTTAACCTCTTTATCGGGGCATGCGCGGACATCGCCGCAACCTATCCGCGTCCGGGGCGGCAAGCAACCGACGCGCCATTACCCGACGATGGGCACTTTGAGGATGTAAGGGTGAAAGACGAACAAGAAGAAGAGATAGAGCGCGACGCCGACAACCACAGCGATGATGTCGGAGCGTACTTGCGGCTGATGATGCGGTATCTTCCCGCGGGTGGTTGAGACCACAATATCAAGCAGCGCATAGAGGAAAAAGAAGCCGAACAACAGAACATCGGCGACGAGGCCGTTCGCCAGCAGATGCGCGAAGGCCCACAAGACGACGCCCACTGACATCGGCTGCTGAAGCCAGAGCTTGAGGTAGCCTTTGCCATGAAAGGCGCCAAGCGAGATGAAACCGAGCAGGACGAGCAGCATCGCCGCGTGCCGAGACCAGTCGGCGGGAACGTAAAGACTCGACGCTTCGGGGTCGGAATGCGTGAGCGAGTAGCCCCACACAATGAGGCCAAGCCCGGCCAACGAGACGAGGGAGTAAATACCCTTGAACGCGTTTTCGCCGAGGCGGGCCTTCAACCGATCTCGCGCCTCGGGCGCCAGCATGGAAAAAAGATGAGGGGCGGCGAACGCGAATAAACCGATTAGGAGAATGCCCATCCGCACAAGTTACCTAGTTTCCGGCGCTTGGTGAAGCTATTCCCACTCGATGGTGCCCGGCGGCTTCGAAGTGATGTCATAGACGACACGGTTGATGCCCTTCACCTCATTGATGATGCGTGTCGCAACCCGCGACAGAAAATCGTGGTCGAAATGATAGTAATCGGCGGTCATTCCATCGGTCGAGGTGACTGCACGCAAGGCGCAGACAAAATCATAGGTTCGATAGTCGCCCATGACGCCGACGGTCTGGACCGGCAGCAGCACTGCGAAGGCCTGCCAGATCGCATCGTAGAGGCCGGCCTTCCTGATCTCATCGAGATAGATGACGTCGGCTTTGCGCAATATCTCAAGCTTGTCCCGCGTCACGGCGCCGGGAACGCGGATGGCCAGGCCAGGCCCTGGAAACGGATGCCGATTGACGAAATGATCTGGAAGCCCGAGTTCGCGACCGAGGAGCCGGACTTCGTCCTTGAACAGTTCGCGCAATGGCTCGACGAGCTTCATGTTCATGAGCTCCGGAAGACCGCCGACATTATGGTGCGACTTGATTGTCACCGACGGGCCGCCGCTAAACGACACCGACTCGATCACATCGGGGTAGAGTGTGCCTTGCGCCAGGAATTCGGCGCCGCCAGCCTTTTTCGCCTCGGCTTCGAATACGTCGATGAAGTGCTTGCCGATGATCTTGCGCTTGGTTTCGGGGTCGCCGACGCCATCGAGGCCGGAAAGGAAGGTGCGGCTGGCATCGACATGGACAAGCGGGATGTTGTAGGCGTCGCGGAAAAGCCGGACGACTTCCTCCGCTTCCCCCTGCCGCATAAGGCCGTGGTCGACGAAAATGCAAGTTAACTGCTCGCCGATCGCCTCATGCAGGAGAACCGCGGTCACCGCACTATCGACGCCGCCGGAAAGCCCGCAGATCACGCGCTCAAAGCCGACGCGCCTCTTGATGCGATGGATCGATTCCTCGCGGAAGGACGCCATCGTCCAGTCGCCACGACAGCCGCAGATCTCAATGACGAAGTTGCGGTAGAGCTTGGCCCCGTCGGGCGTATGCACGACCTCGGGGTGAAACTGGACGCCATAGAACCTGCGTTTCTCGTCGGCGATGGCGGCGAAAGGTGCGCCGTCGGAAGTGCCAATGACCCGAAATCCGGCCGGCAGGCCGGTCACGCGATCGCCATGGCTCATCCAAACCTGGTGGCTTTCGCCTTCCTGCCAAACGCCATCGAACAGGGGCGAATGCCCGGCGACCTTGAGGAAGGCGCGACCGAATTCGCGGTGATCGGAGGGCTCGACCTTGCCGCCCAATTGCGCGCACATCGCCTGTTCGCCGTAGCAGATGCCGAGAACGGGAAGGCCGAGCTTGTAGAGCTTTTCGGGGGCGCGTGGGCTTTCGCCATCATGGACGCTGGCCGGCCCGCCGGAAAGGATGACGCCCTTGAGGTTCGGCCACGACAGGGCCCCTTCGGCCGCGTGGAAAGGAACGATTTCCGAGTAGACGCCCGCTTCTCTCACCCGCCGGGCAATCAGCTGCGTGTACTGCGCCCCAAAATCGATGATGAGAATGCGGTCCTGCATGGCGAGCGATTAAGGGATAGCCTGCGAGTCCGCAAGATCAGTGGTGCAGTCCCGGTGGGCGCCGGATGACTATAGAGCGTCAGCCAAATGCGAGATCGTGGAGGAGCTTTACATTGAGGGCGATGATGATGAGGGCAATCACCGCCGAGCACGCCGTCAGCCATGTCGGTGAGACAAGGGCGCCCATCTTGGCGCGGTCGCGGGTGAACATCACCAGCGGCACGATGGCGAACGGCAGCTGAAAAGCGAGCACCACCTGGCTCAGAATCAGCAGCACGCCGGTACCGCTTTGCCCGTAATAGATGGTGACCGCAGCGGCCGGGACGATCGCCACCATCCGGGTGATCAGCCTGCGCACCCAGGCCGGCAGCCTGATATGGAGAAACCCCTCCATGACGATCTGCCCGGCCATCGTCGCGGTCACCGTCGAATTCAAACCGCAGCATAGGAGTGCGATTGCGAAAAGCTTGGGCGCCAACAGCGAACCGAGCAGCGGTGCCAGCATCGCATGAGCATCGCCAAGATCGGAAACACCCACCCGTCCGGTCTTGTGAAAGGTCGCCGCCGCAAGGATCAGTAGCGAGGCATTGATGAGGAGCGCAAACATGAGCGCGGCGGTCGAGTCGATCGTCGCGAATTTCAGCGCTTCGCGCTTTTGCGGCAAGGTATCGCCAAAAGCGCGCGTCTGGACGATGCCGGAGTGGAGATAGAGGTTATGCGGCATCACCGTGGCGCCGATAATGCCGAGCGCCAGATAAAGCATTTGTGGATTGCGTACAATCTCGACGGTCGGCGCGAATCCGAGGATCACTCCGCGCCAATCGGGATTGGCCATGGCTATCTGGATGAAGAAACAGATGAAGATAACCGCCAGAAGCGATATCACGAACGCCTCGACCCAGCGGAATCCCAGCCGCTGCATCCATAGAATCAAGAAAACATCGGTGGCGGTGATGATAACGCCGAGCTCGAGGGGAATACCGAAGAGCAGATTGAGGCCGATGGCGGTGCCGACGACTTCCGCGATATCGGTAGCGATGATGGCAATCTCGGCGAACAGCCACAAGGCCCAAGCGACTGGCTTCGGAAAGGCATCGCGACATGCCTGCGCAAGGTCGCGGCCTGAACCAATGGCTAGACGGGCGCAAAGCGATTGCAGAATGATCGCCATGACGTTGGACATCAGGGCGATTGATAGAAGCGTGTATCCGAACTGCGCGCCGCCGGCGATTGATGTCGCCCAGTTGCCCGGGTCCATGTAACCGACGGCGACGAGATAGCCCGGACCGACGAAGGCCAAAGCGCGCCGAAACGTACCGCTGCCCTCGACCCGGATAGAGCGGAATACGTCGACCAGCGAGGGCTCGCCGCGGCCCCGCAGCCATCCCGTTTCCGTCCCGGCCCGCGGCAGGATACGTTCCATCCAGGGTTATTTAGCACTGGCTAATTTAATTGCAATAGGATAATAAATAGCGATGACTGTAGATTCTCAACGGCGGCGCGAGCAATCCGAGGCGTTCCAACGGGTTCGGGAAGACCACCAAAGCGAGATCGCCGAGGACTATGTCGAGCTGATCGCGGATCTGATCGACGAACGCGGAGAAGCGCGCGGCATCGATATCGCTGAGAGACTCGGCGTATCGACGGCGACGGTCGTCAAGACGCTACGGCGCCTGCAGGACGAGAAGCTCATCACGCAGCAACCCTATCGAGCCGTCTTCCTGACCAATTCCGGCAGGAAGCTTGCCGACAACGGGCGGCGGCGGCATGGGATTGTCGAGGAGTTCCTGTTGGCGATTGGTGTCGGCCCGGGGAAAGCCCGCATCGATGCCGAAGGCATCGAGCACCATGTCAGCACCGAGACGCTGAAAGCAATGGAAGCGTTCCTCAAGTCACGCGGCGCATAACCGCAATAAAGAAACCATCGGTCGAGTGGCGCGCCGGTGTCAGCAGCAGCGTTTCGGGAGAACCATCGGCCGAGACGGGCGGCGGCGTTCCGGCCGCCAAGCTCCACTGCTTCGCGAAAGGGATCATCTCGAAGTTCGGATTTCCCGACAAAAACAATTGGATCTGATCGCCATTCTCCTCGGGTAGGACCGAGCAAGTGATGTAGACGAGGCGGCCGCCCGGCTTGACCAGCGTCGCTCCTTGCACCAGCACTGCGCGCTGTTCATCACGCCGAATCGCCAGTTGCCTCGCGGTCAGCCGCCACTTGGCGTCGGGCTTGCGGCGCCAGCTTCCGGAACCCGAGCAAGGAGCGTCGACCAGGACGCAGTCCATCTTGCCCGCCAATTGTTCCAGCCGGGGATTTTCATCGGCGCCTATGATCTGGACGTTTCGCGCTCCCGCCCGTTGCAAGCGCTCGAAGATTGGTCGCAGCCGGTGCTTGTCGGCATCGTGGGCGTGGATCTGGCCCTTGTTCGACATCATGGCGGCCAACGCCAGCGTCTTGCCCCCGGCGCCCGCACAGATGTCGGCTATCTGCTCGCCGGCTTTGGCGCCGGACATCAGTGCGGCGACCTGGGAACCCGCATCTTGAACCTCGAACCAGCCCTTTCCATGCGCAGGCTCGGCTTCGACGGAAACGTTGCGCGCGTCGGGTGTTGGGGGGTCGATCCGCAGACACCATGGCGACAACGGGCCGGCGGTGGCGCCATGTTTAGCCAGTGCCGCAAGCACTTTCGCGCGATCCGCTTTCAAAATATTGGCGCGAAGATCGACCGGTGCTCGAGCAGCCAATGCAGCGCCCTCCTCGGCGGCGCGGTTACCGAATGCGCGGGAGAAAGAATGCGCCAGCCATTCGGGAAAATCGCCCGCGACATGGGCCGGCTCCTCATCGCCGGCCGCATTTGCAAGCGCCGCCGCTTCGTCCTCAGTGAGCTGTCCCGGCCCGTGCTCTTCGCCGAGCCACGCGGCAATTTCGGCAGGCTCCTTTCCCCAGCCAAATCGCAACGCCGCGAGGGTGAGCGCGCGCGGCGACTGATCGCCCATCGCCGCAGCCAATGAGTTTCGCCTGCGCAGCACGTCGTAGACGAGAGTACCGATCGCGTGCCGATCTCCGGAACCGGCGAAGCGATGCGCCTTGCCCCAGTCTCTCAATGCCTCGGAGGCGGGGCGATGAGCGTCAAAGACCGTTTTCAGGACCTCGATGGCGGCGGCGATCCGTCCTCCCCAACGCATCGCTATCGGGCGGACTTCGCCGACACGGTCAGCCCTGCCCCTGATAATTGGGCGCTTCGCGGGTGATCATGACGTCGTGCGCATGGCTTTCCCGAAGCCCGGCGCCCGTAATGCGGATAAACTCCACACGCTTCTGTAATTCCGGAATATCGGCGGCCCCGACATAGCCCATCGCTGCCCGCAATCCGCCGACGAGCTGGTGCACTACGCCGGCAACCGGACCCTTGAAAGGCACCTGGCCTTCAATGCCCTCGGGAACAAGCTTGAGGCTGTCGGCGACCTCCTGCTGGAAGTAGCGATCGGCGGATCCGCGCGCCATCGCTCCGATCGACCCCATCCCGCGATAGCTCTTGTAGCTGCGGCCCTGGTACAGGAACACATCGCCCGGACTTTCATCGGTGCCGGCAAGCAGCGAGCCGATCATCGCGACAGCCGCACCGGCGGCGATCGCCTTGGCAAGGTCGCCTGAATATTTGATGCCGCCGTCGGCGATCACCGGAACCCCGGCCCTGGCGGCGGCCTCGGCGCACTCCATGATCGCCGAGAGCTGGGGGACGCCCACCCCCGCGACGATGCGAGTGGTGCAGATCGATCCAGGGCCGATTCCCACCTTTACCGCATCGGCGCCAGCATCGATCAGCGCCTTCGTTCCTTCCGCGGTGGCGACATTTCCGGCAACGATCTGGACGCGATTGGACTGCTTCTTCACCTGCGAAACCAGCGACAGGACATTGGCGGAATGGCCGTGGGCGGTGTCCACCACCACCACATCGACGCCGGCATCGATAAGGCGCTCGGCGCGCTCGAGACCCTGCTTGCCAGTTCCCGTGGCGCCCGCCACTCGCAACCGTCCACGCTCATCCTTGGCGGCATGGGGGTGATGAGCCGCTTTCTCCATGTCGGTGACGGTGATCAGGGCCACGCATTTATAATTGTCGTCGACCACGATAAGCTTTTCGATCCGATGGTGATGAAGCAGCCGGCGAGCCTCTTGACGATCGACACCCTCGCCGACCGTCACGAGCGCCTCCTTGGTCATCAGATCGGCAATCTTCGCGGTGGGATCAGTGGCGAACCGGACGTCGCGGTTGGTGACGATGCCGACGAGCTTGCCGGTTCCGTCGACAACGGGAATGCCGGAAATATGATGGCGCTCCTTGAGAGCGAGCAGGTCGGCAAGCGTCGATTCAGGATGGAGAGTGATCGGATTTATCACCATTCCGGATTCGAAGCGCTTGACTTGCCTCACCTCGTCAGCTTGCGCGGCGGGATCTAAATTCTTGTGAATGACTCCCAGACCGCCGGCCTGCGCCATGGCAATGGCGAGCTTCGCCTCGGTGACGGTGTCCATGGCCGATGAGACGATGGGGATGGAGAGTTCGATGTCACGGGTGAGGCGAGTTCGCGTCGATACGTCGGCTGGCAGGACCGCCGAGGCGCCGGGCTTCATCAGCACGTCATCGAAAGTGAGATATTCCGGGATTCGGCGTTGAGCCATGCCAACCTCCGTTGACGAGCTTCTCGAGTGTTCGATGGACTCGTTATTGGGTTGGCGGCTGTCTTTAACACCGGCTTGACGCGCGCGGCAAGCGGGCCTTTGGAACTGCCATGCGACCTTGGCGTTTACTTTTTCAGCCAGCCCCGTAACCCTCGGTGCCGCAACGGCATATTTGAATCTGCCCGACAGTTCGGCTTCGCGTGCGACGGAAACGGTCAATTGAAGCGTCCCAACCAAGAGAGCTTCTGCCCCCGGCAGGAGTGGCGGGATTATAGAAGGACTTGAACCATGATTAAGAGAACGATCCTTGCGGGTGCTGTGGCGCTCGCTGCCACGTGCGCATTGGGTGGCGCGACTTCATCCATTGCGGCGACCACATCCCTCGGCGGGCCTGTTGCCGTCGAGAATTCCAGCCCAATGATCCAGGTGGCAAACCGCTACTACAAAAAGCGGTTCTATTATCGCAGCCGAATGCACGGCCCACGGTTCCGGTATCGGCATGGCGTTTATCGCCACTACCATGGCGGATATTGGTATTCGAGTCCCTGGTGGCATCGTAGCGGCGCAGTTATCGCGCTGGGAGTCGCCCCTGCGTATGGCTATGGATACGGCTACAATTCCTATGGCGGTGGCGGAGCGCACGTGCAGTGGTGCTTAGACCATTACCGCTCGTATGATGTGCGTTCGAATACCTTCATGGGCTATGACGGCTATCGCCACGAGTGCAATAGCCCCTACGCCTACTAACTTTTGCCTCTAAAACCTTGGGCAAGCACGAAGAGCTCGGCAGAGTCTTCGCGGCTTGCCCTTGGTTTTATGTGCCGCACCTGCGCGAAGCTGGTTTTCAGACGTTTCAAAAATTGCGCCGCGCTTCCCCCTTGCAGGACTTTCGCCAAGAACGATCCTCCCGGTGCCAGTACCTGTTCGGCAAAATCGAGCGCTGCTTCGGCGAGAGCAATGATTTTGAGATGGTCGGTTTGGCGATGCCCGGTGGCATGGGCCGCCATGTCAGAGAGCACCACGTCAGCTTTCTCGCCGCCGAGCTCCTGCAACAATAGCGCGGGGGCATTCTCTTCGAGCATATCCGCGTGAAGGATGTTGACGCCAGGCAGCGGATCAAGACGATGCATGTCGAGTGCAATCACCTTTCCCCGGCCATCGCCTGCCTTGATCCGTTCCCCCGATACCTGCGACCACCCGCCTGGTGCAGCCCCGAGGTCAACAACCCGCTGCCCCGGTTTCAGGAGGCGATATCTATCGTCGATCTCGATGAGCTTGAAGGCCGAGCGCGAGCGGTATCCTAGCCGCTTGGCCTCGGCGACGTAGGGGTCGTTCAATTGCCTCTCGAGCCAAGCTTTCGAAGAGACGGTACGCTGCTTGCCACTCTTCAGGCGTTGCTTGAGGCGCCGGGCGCCCGCCGGGATTTTGCCCGGCCTTGTCATACTTCCCGTCCGTAGGTGCCGTCCTCCTTCATGAGGAGGGTTAGAATACCCTCGCGCAGCCCGCGGTCGGCGACCCTGATGCGCTGGCAGGGAAAGGCCTCTCCGATCTCTTCCAAAATCGCACAGCCCGCCAGCACCAGATCGGCGCGATCCTTGCCGATGCAGGGATTGGTCATCCGCTCCCCATGGGACATTGCCAGTAGCTTGGCGGTAACCTCGGCGACGGCCGGTTTCTCCAGCCAACAGCCATCGACGCGAGACCGGTCATAACGGCGCAGTCCCAACTGGACCCCCGCAATGGTGGTCACCGTTCCCGAAGTCCCGAGCAGATGCACCGGCAGTCCATCGCCCTGCGTCACCTGGCGAACTTCATCGGCAAATCCCCGCATCATCGGGCGCAGATGCAGCCGCATCGCCTGGTAGGTCTCTGGGCTGACATGGATGCCGCCGAAACGCTCGGAAATGGTGACGACCCCGGCGGCGAGCGAAGTCCAGGCGGCAATCTTGCGGGCCTCGCCTGCCTGAACGAGCCACATTAGCTCCGTGGAGCCACCGCCAATGTCAAAAACCAGCGCATTTGCGGCCCCTGCCTCAATCAGCGGTTCAGCTCCGGTGGCGGCAAGACCGGCCTCGGTCTCCCGGTCAATCAGCTCGAGTTGAAGGCCGGTTTCCACCTTCACCAAGTCGAGAAACGCCGCGCCATTGCTGGCCGTGCGGCAAGCCTCGGTCGCCACCAGCCGCAGCCGACGGACTTTTCGCCAGGCCAGCTTGTTTGCGCACACCCTCAGGGACTCGATCGTCCGGCGCATTGCCTGGTCACTGAGCAGCCCAGTTGCGCTCAAGCCCTCGCCAAGCCGGACGATGCGCGAGAAGGCGTCGACGACATCAAATCCATTCGGGCCGGGGGCGGCAATCAGCAGCCGGCAATTGTTCGTGCCCAAGTCGAGCGCACCGTAAAGTAGTGGAATTGCAGGGGAATTTCCGTCCCCGGAGTGGCCCGGATTGCGGGCGGCCGACCCTTCCCAGCGATGCCTGGCACGGGTCCTATCCGCGCCAATTCTCGCGTCCACTGCACAAACTTCCCAGCCCCTGCTCCACTCGACGGCCGGTTACACCGGAGCGGCGGCGAAGGGCTTAAATCATTTCGTTGAAATCACTCTAACAGCTTGTCGCGGCGGGAGAAAGCCTGTCCGCGCCGGATGCGAAAAGACTCACAGTAAATGTTAACGCGAAATTTATCGGGTCCTCCTAATGATCGACCCTGGGGGTATTGATCGTATGCGTACATTTGGCCCGCGGTGGTTCAAGAGCGACTCGCTGATGGGTGAGTTCTCGGACAGCTTCGGGCATGCCATCACCCGCCAAAAGCAGACGATGGCGCTCAATGCCGCCAAGGTGGAAGCCGAGCTCGCGTCAAAAGCCAAGTCCGAATTTATCGCCAATATGAGCCACGAATTGAGAACGCCGCTCAACGCCATCATCGGATTTTCCGACATGCTCGGAACCCTCAAGATTTCCGATCCGTCGCGCGTCAACCAGTATTCGGGCTATATCAAACAGGCTGCCGAGCACCTGCTCGCCCTCATCAACGGCATTCTCGATGTCTCGAAGATCCAAGCCGGGAAGCTCACGGTCGATCGCGAGAGCGTCGATCTCATTCCCATCCTCGAAGCGTGCCTGCTTATTGTCGAGGCCAAGGCCAAGGAAAAGGACATCCTGGTAACCCGCGAGGTGCTGCCCAATACACCCTATCTTTTCGCCGACCCGCTGCGCCTCAAGCAGATCCTGATCAACATTCTCGGCAACGCGGTCAAATTCACGCCTTCGGGCGGCTCAGTGCATTGTGCCGCCGGGCCGACCGCCAATGGTTTCGTGCAGATTCTGATATCCGATACCGGCGGAGGCATGTCGGCCAACGAAATCGACATCGCCATGCGGCCGTTCGGGCAAGTCGAAACCGGCTTCAACAAGCGCCATGACGGATCCGGACTGGGTCTGCCGATCTCCTACGCGTTCGCCAAGCTCCACGGCGGCAACCTCATTATCGACTCCGAAAAAGGGCGCGGAACCCGGGTCTACATCCTCCTTCCATCCTATTCGCCAGCTCATGCGGAGCGCGGCGGATCAGTCCGTCATTGAGCGAGAAGGTGACGATGCCACAAGCGCAGACTACTCAACCAAAGTTGCAGAACGGACCGGTGGACAGGATCGAACGGCTCGGCCGCATCGTCGCGGTGACCGGCGCGCATGCCATCATTCTGCTCGATCCCGAGGAAGCCGGACGGCGAGCTTCGGACCGATCGAGCCCCGAAATCGGAACGCTCCTCAAGGTCGATACGCCCCCGTCGATCGCGCTTGCGCTGGTTTCGGCGCTGTCCTCACCAATGCCGTCACACTCGCAAAGCGAACAGGAATTGCGGATCGTCGAGGTCGAATTCATCGGCGAGCTTCCGAAGGACGAGAATGGGCGGCCGAGAGGATTCCGGCGCGGCATTTCGAGCTATCCCTCGCTCGGCAACGTGGTGTTCCGGGCGAGCAATGAGGAACTTGCCAAGGCCTATGCCTGCGACACCGAAAGCGCCATCCGCATCGGACATATCCAACAGGATTCGTCGATCCCGGCGATGGTGAAGATCGACGAGCTGCTCGGCAAGCACTTCGCGGTTCTAGGCACTACGGGTACCGGTAAATCCTGCGCTGTCGCCCTCATCCTGCGCCGCATTCTCGAATTGAACCCGCAGGCGCATATCCTCCTGCTCGACGTCCACCGCGAATATGCGCAGTCGTTCCGGGAATGGGCGGAAGTCATCAGTCCCGACAATATGAATTTGCCGTTCTGGCTTCTTAACTTCGAGGAGATCGTCGAGATCCTGATCGGCGACCAGCCCAATCGCGAAACCGACGTTGAGGTGCTGCGCGAGCTCGTCCCGCTCGCCAAGCAGCGCTACATGACCAATCTGCGCAAGGACAAGAGCAACATGCTCCGCCAGCGCGACATCGTCGAAAACGCCAATATCGGTGTCGATACGCCGATCCCCTACCGGGCTTCCGATCTCATCAACCTGCTCGAGGAATATATCGGCAAGCTCGACATGAGGGGTGAGCTCGCGCCCTACAAGCGGCTCAAGTCGCGCATCGAGATGATTACCCGTGACCCGCGCTACACCTTCATGTTCGGCAACCTGACCGTCCAAGACACGATGGCGCAGGTGCTGTCGCGGGTTTTCCGAGTTCCGGTCAACAACAAGCCAATCGCCATCCTCGAACTCGGCGGCCTGCCGTCCGAAATCATCAATGTCGTCGTATCGGTGCTGGCGCGACTTGCATTCGATTTCGGCGTATGGAGCGCGGGGCGCATTCCGATTACCTTCGTGTGCGAGGAAGCCCATCGCTACGTGCCCTTCGACAACAGTCTCGGCTTCGAACCGACCAAGCGGGCCATTTCGCGCATAGCCAAGGAAGGCCGCAAGTATGGAGTCTCACTGTGCATCGTGACCCAGCGTCCGGCTGAGCTCGATCCGACCATTCTTTCCCAGTGCAACACGATCTTCTCGATGCGCCTCACCAACGAGCGCGACCAGGAGATATTGCGTGCCGGCATCTCGGATGCGGCGGCGAGCCTTCTCGAATTCATGCCGACCATGGGAACTGGCGACGCCATTACCTTCGGCGAAGGAGTCGCGCTGCCGACCCGCATCAAATTCGACATGCTGCCGGCAAGCGCGCTGCCGAAAAGCAATACCGCTTCCTTCACTCAGAATTGGGCGCGCGACCTGCCCGACGACAACTTCCTCCAGGAGGTGGTCGCCCGCTGGCGCCAGCAGACATTCAATCCGGGTGCCGCCGATTATTCGCTCGAGACTTCGCCGGCGGATGTCCAGCCCGGCCAGCGCCGGCAACAGGCCTACACGCCGCAACCGGGAGCCAGGCCTTCGCCATATCCCGGAAGCGAGGGGCTTGCAGCGCGACCTGCCCAACCGGCTGGAAACCCGATGGCGGGCAAGTTCCCGCCCGCACCTCCGCAGCCACAGCCGCAATCTCCCCAGCAGGCCAAGGAAAGCCTCGCAAGCCTCCTTAAACAATTCCGCAGCTAACGGCCCATCCCTAACTAAACGATTCCGCGGTCCGCAAGCCGGTGGTCACGACAGGTCCGAGGCCACCTGTCCTCGACGCCTCGCTGAAAGCGAGAGAAACTGAAACTTCAGGCAATCACAGCACGAAATCGCGATTTGTTAGCAGTGCTGTGTGATTGAGCAGCACAATTGACATTTCGGCCTGGGCGTCGGCATCGGCATTGAAATCAAGCCGAAGATTGCCGTTGTGAACGGATTGCCGGATTTCGCCCTCGGAGAATGAGTTATTTGTGTCGAGCACGAAATCATTGTTGGCCCCGCCCGCCTTCGCGTCGATCGCGTGGACGTTGATCCGGTCTCCGGAAGCAAAGCCGGTTATCTGATCGCGGGTGCCCGCGCTCGTTCCAGATTCATTGAGTGCCTTATAAACAAAAACGTCATTCCCTAGGCCGCCGTTCAGTTCATCCATGCCGCGACCGCCGCGCAATTGATCGATGCCATTACCACCAGTCAATTGGTCATGTCCGTTATTCCCGTTCAGTCGATCATCGCCGCCTCCACCATTCAGCACGTCGTTTTGAGAGCTGCCGATCAGCGTGTCTCCGTCGACGTTGCCGTTGACGATAATGAAGTCGGCACTGATGTTGGCAGCGCTCAGATTGGCAACTCCACCAGCGCCCCCGTCGTTCTGTGCCTGATCGACAAAGACGGTGAGTCCACTGTTGGCGCTCGTGAAGCTGCCAGAGGACGTGAAAAATACATCGTCACCGGCGCGCAAGATGAGCGAGCGCGGTAAGGTGATCGATGAGTTGACGAGGATCTCGGTGCCGCTGCGCACGACCATGTTGTCCACGATAAATGGGGTAATCGGCGCTGAGAACTCGACCGGTCCCGAATTGGCGCTGCCGATGTTCACGTTGAGGGTGAACATCAGGTCAAGCTCGTCGTCGGACAAACCGAGCGACGCCGGTCCATCGAGCGCCGTACCGATATCGATCGCCCGCCCCGGCGTGGCAGAATGAATCGTAACCGAGCCGGTGCCGGTGTTATTGAGCCCTCCGCTAAGGATCTGAACATTGTCGGCTGTGACTATGATGTCATGGTCGGACTGGACCGCCCCGGGAAGAGAGGCATTTTCGGAGAACGTGCCGCCCTCGCCCGTGGTCAAGACCACGTCGCCCGCGAAGGCCTGAATCGTCTGGAGGGCGCCGGTGGTGTTGCTTAAATTGATGTTGCGTCCAGCCTCGATCTTGATGTCGCCGCCGACCGTGCCGCCAAAGGCGCCGGTGCGTACATCCGAGTCGCCGTCGAGCTGGAAGTCCCGTCCGACATGGATGGCAATGGAACTGGTGGCCAGAAGGTCGTTGTTGTAATTCGCTCCTGCGGTTCCTAAGAGGACGTCGCGCCCGGCGTTCAGTGTTATACCGCCGCCCGCAACGCTCACTGCCGGCTGATCGATATTGTTGATAATGTCGGAATCGGCGCCAACCGCCTTCAGGTTGACGTTGCCCGACAGATCGGCTCCATGGACCGATGATGTGCCGCTCGCGTCGGCAAGCACGATGAAGCCGACGGTGGAGAAGTTGATGTTACCTGTATCTCGGACGAAGAGACCCTGCACAGCGGGAGTGAGGCCACCGATCTGGACCGAGCCGAGATTGGCGATGTTAATCCCACCGGTATTGGTTTCCGTCTCGATAAAAACGATTTGAGTCTCGAGCCGGTTTGCCGCGGTTCCTACACCGCTGTCGGCGCTTGCGACGAGTGCGGCGGCGAGAATATCAGGCGCGGCATCGTTTCCGCTCTCGCGAATCCATCCATTCGAAACCAGAGTGGCGAATGCGTCCGTGCGGAGATACCTGATGGCGATTGAATCAGGCGTCTGTGCGAAATCGGTCATGCTGCCAACCTCGATGTTGGCGGTGCCGAAGGAATCAAGCGTGTTGAAGATCAAGTTCACGCCCGACACCTCCGCAATGAAGGTTTGAGTGTCGGACGGATAGACGATGGGGAAGAGCACCGCTCCACTGGAGTCGCGAACCACTCCGGCGGCGTTGCCGGGGATACCGTCGTCCTCGATCGTGTAAGTGCCTGCAGTGTTAAAAAAGATTGTAAGCGGCATGGATTCCTTTCATCCGCGAAGGCCACAGCCGCACACCTCCCAATAAGCGTCGCGTTGGCTCGACGGGGAATTCAGAAGGAATACGGCCGCTCCGCAAGTTTCGGAAGCGCAGTTCCAGGTTACATCGGGTCCAGTCACGGTGCCAGCCTTTGCCACAAGGGAAGGCTCCAGATAGGCGGTTAGAATGTGCTCATGATTAATGCGTCGGGTTGGAGTCTTACCGACCTAACTGCACCGCTCTCTGACCGCCTTCATTGGCTACTCCGGCGGTGAGGCGGGTGATCGATCTGCGCCCGGCTTAGCGGCTTGTTTTCGCCTACCAACTTCAACCCGCTTCGGTGGGCCTTTTCTTGATTGCCTTGTCAGGTCGACGATCCGGACTGGCATCGCTGCGATCACGTTGTCCGCGAAAAGGGGCCGATCAGCTTAGGCTTGCAAGACAGGCCATGAGGAAGGTAGAAAATGCGTGATTTGTACCCGGATACAAATTATCCGAGCTAACTCACCGATCCTTATGGGGGATCGTCTAACGGTAGGACAGCGGACTCTGACTCCGCCAGTCTAGGTTCGAATCCTAGTCCCCCAGCCACGAAAATCGCATAGGATTTACGTGACTTACGAGTTCCATCCTTCGTGAATTGGAACTTGCTCTTTCTCTAACCTACCTCGAGCTACCGCGGCTTCTCTCTTGTTCCGAAGTTTAGGAATGTCATTGGACTATGGCGCTCCGCGTGGCGATGCTTGCCGTGCTTCCCGCCGCCGGATTGGTGCTCGACCAGCCCTTCCCGACATTTGAAACATCGGTAGCACATGCTGCAAAATCAAAGTTCCATAAGCTGCATTCATATGGGTGACGTCACTATCATCATGAGGCCGGCTACATTCTCCTGGGAGACGGAGAGAGCCAACCGCGAACCGCTCCGCGGTAAATTCGCGATCGATCGTGGCGGCTGGCTGGACGACGATCGGAAATCCTGCCGCTTCTCCAATTTGCCGAAGCCCATCGTTGTAGATGCGCAGAAGATCCTTTCGAATGTCACCGCGGTTCCAAGCATCTGCGAGAAGCGCCCAGCGTTTCCCATTGCCTTTGCTTCCATCCGACCTTGCAATTCGGGCGCTCGGTAACGGACTCGGCAGAAGTATAAGCGGGACATCGCTGATCGAGCGAATGCTCGCTGCTATGCGTAATGCTGCACTCGATTGCAGGAAATCGTATAGCGCCTGGCGTAGGCAATCTTCGGAAAGGATATGGTCCGTTGCGCGGACAGGCTGCTCCATTCTGTGAGATATGTAGATCCGCCAGAGGATACTGCTGGTAAGCTGCATACCCACCAGAAGGAACGCATCAAAGTCGCGCACCCTGATTTCTTCTTGGCCACCGGAGGTGAGTGCAAATGACCGGCGAATGCTTTTATTTAGAGTGAGTAGCTTGCCGCCAGTCATCTTTAGATCCTTTAGTGCTTTGGCCGGCGAACCAAAAAAAGCGACATCAAATCCTTTCGCCTCGGGGCCCACGCCCGCCCATCCAAGCTTTATGGCAGCTATATGTGAACTGCCTAATACGCAGAGCCGCGTCATCCGACAAAAGCGTCCAGAAGGCTCTCCTCGCAGATCGCCTCCTCTTCTGGGTCATCTTCGTCGATCTTCGCGGCGGTTGACTGTCGGAGTTGGTTTTGTCCAGCCTGATCATCATGTTCTGCGAAAAACGTTTGCATGACGAGATTCACTGCGTGGTGATTTACTTCCCGAAGGTTGTCCCGATAGCAATTTTGCCGCAAGAAGGGAGTGCCCACCAATTCAAAGGAAGGGAAGTAGTCCACATCATCAAATTCATTGTAGATTTGCCCGGCGGCCGCGCGCAGAACCGCCTTTGAATAAACCGTTGCTTGCAATACATGTATCTTGGCGGCCGTTGCCGTGAGAGGGACTGGCGACACGGTAAGAAGAAATCGGATTTTCGGATTAATGGCGCGCAGCGAGGATCTGATAGCAATTAAATCTTGCACGGTGTCTGCGAATGTGAAGTTCTTGAACGCGTACGCATCGGTTGCATAGGATCCCGCAACTGTGCCGGGCGCGGTGGGAAAGATCGTTCCGGAATTGCGATGAGTCCACGCTTCAGTAAGGCCGAGTAAAGATCAGCAAATCCGTGGAATGTAACAATTCAAACACGCGACGAAGGTGAGCCGCTCGGTGCCTTAAAACGCTCTCGGGCGATGGCAAACCATTTGGCTCGACGGACGGTCGCTGAGAATCAAAAAATCGAGTCGGCTCTTCTCTGATGCCGTCATCGACGAGGTCCTTGCCAAGTTGGGCGACGGCTATCAACGGTTGCTCGATCCGAGTAGAATTTCTGTTATTTTGCGGCTCAGCACTCAGTTTCCAGTCCTTGGCCAATAGCTATGATCGGGGACGGCGCTTCGGCAAATGCCGCCCGCGAATGAAGAGGCCAACTTTTTCGCGACAGATGGTGACCGAGATGAACCGCCGCGCTTGTGATTGCTAGCGACGACGGTGATAGCGGCGGTAGTGGCGGACGTGGTGGCCGCGGGTACCATAGTAGCGGCGGCCAGCGTAGAAGCCGACGGTTCCAGAGTAGCCGTATCGACGATAGTAGCCCGGATAGCTGCCAGCGTAATAGGCGCCATAGGTCGGATATCCATAGTTGCAGTAGCCTAAGGTCCCATCGTCGCGCCGGCACCAGGAGCCGGTATAGGCGCCGTAAACGCCATAGCCATAAGCGCCGTATCGGCGATAAGCGCCATATCGGCGATAAGCACCATATCGGTAGCCGTAGCGGTGACCGTACCGGTAACGGCCGCCGTGATACGCACGGCGATGGTAGTAGCGACGACCAACGAACTGCAGAGCGTCCGTCTGATCCATCACCTGAGCCGAGGGCGGCGCAATCGGGACGGCATGACCGGTCGTCATTCCGTACACGCTACTTGCGAGTGCGACAAAGAGAGCTGAAGCGATTTTTCCGTACATTGTGAATCCTCCTGACCAATTTCTCGCCATTGGCTTATCTGGTCGGAGGATCGCATCTTTCAGCTCGTAATGAGTTGATCTAGGTCAAGCTTGTCTGCCACAGATAATTTTTTGAATTTGGTGCTGAGATGAATCGGCTAAGGCGCGTGCTTTGCTGATCTTTATTTTCTCAGTTGATGTAGATCAATGAAGGGTTTGCGCTACTGGGCTTCATATGATCGCGCAAATGGCACATCCCCCCTCATGCGCCGTTGCCCTAGGGGCTCCGGAAGCTCCCCAAGTCCCCACACGCTACACGGAGCCCCACCTTTTTTCAGGACGATGCTGGAAACAGCGGGAGTACCAAGAAGACCGGTCCCTTCCCGTCTCGATCGCCGCGAATAGTGGCGAGCTCGTCCCATGCTCAAACGCCTCCATGGCATCGAGCCCTTCACTCGATTTCAGAAAATTGCAGACAAGCCCGCGGTTCCGGCGCATTGCGCAGCCAGGCCCATGGATGAAACGAAATCTAGGGAATTTCGGGAGCAGCGCGCAGGCGGATAGGGTTTTCTTTATCTCGGTGCTGATTGGACTGATCGGCTGCACGCTCCTCTCGTGTGGCGCCGCCGTCCTTCTCGCAACTCAGTCATTGGATGACATCACAATCAACGGAGCCGAAGCACCGAACCCCGCTGGCGACAACGGAGCTCGCTAGTATCACCGAAGGATAACTTAACCGCGCATCGCTCACGGCTATCGAACGGAATTCACATCGAGGCTTTGAACGACACCAAGTTCGCGGGCTCGGCTGGCAGTCGTCGTCTGGTCAATCGCCCTTGTACCGCCCATACCACCACGGGCCATCGGCGTCGGCCGGATGCTGGTAGGGCAGGAAGTCGGATCCGCTCTCACACTTCAAATGGTTGACGTCCGATATCGGGCAGTGCTTGACCCCGCCTGGATCGACTCTCAGCCCAGACTCCATATTCTCTCGGCTCAGTTGCGGCTTGATTTCCTCAACGGGCTGGCTCTGGACCTTCTTGGGATGGCCCATGCTGATACCGCTCGCGAGCGGGACCAGAAGCAGGCAGCTAAAAATAATTGCGTTCTTTTTCATCGCGGACTCCCTCGGATGATGGATCTCCACCTTTCCTTAGCGCGCTGCCGCTCGCATTGACGCAAATCAACTCGCAGCATTTTGTTGTTGACCTAAGTCATCGTGACCGTGGCGACATTGTGCTCTCTTCGCGCATTGTCGAAAGGTCCGCTGATGGAACTATGCCAAGCCTTCCCAATCGCAATCATCGACGAAGACTATGAAGGCAAGCATGCCGCGGGGCGCGGCATGCGTCAGCTGTCCGATGCGATCGAGAAGCAGGGTTTCCGGGTGATTTCCGGACTCAGCTACAAGGATGCCCGGCGGCTCGTCAACGTGCCAACAATGAATCCTGTTGGCTCGTTTCCGTCGACGGATCAGAGCACGAGCCGACTCGCTGGGAAATTCTTAAAGACGTCCTCGCTGCGAAGCGCAGCCGGAACGATCGGCTTCCCATTTTCCTGTTCGGAGACGAGCTCACCGCCGAGATGGTGCCGGCGGATGTTCTGCAGCACGCCAATGCCTTCATGCGTCTATTTGAGGATTCGCCCGAGTTTCTGGCGCGCGCAATTGTCCGGGCGGCGGAACTCTAGATCGAACGGCTCCCTCCGCCCATGTTCAAGGCACTCAGGGATTATACGCTGCACGGCAGCTACTCCTGGCACACTCCCGGTCATGGCGGCGGCGTTGCTTTCCGCAAGAGCCCGGTAGGCCAGCTCTTTTACCAATTCTTCGGAGAGAACACCCTTCGATCGGACGTGTCCGTCTCCGTCGGCGCGATCGGTTCGCTGCTCGACCACACCGGGCCGATCGCCGCGGGCGAACGCAATGCAGCACGCATCTTCGGCTCCGACGAAACATTGTTCGTCGTCGGCGGCACATCGACCGCGAACAAGATCATCTGGCACGGGATGGTCTCTCGCGGCGATGTCGTCCTGTGCGATCGCAACTGCCACAAATCCATTCTTCATTCTCTGATCATGACCGGCGCCACGCCTATCTATCTTGTCCCGTCGAGGAACGGATTTGGAATCATCGGTCCCATCTCGCGGGAACAGTTCTCGCCCGCATCAATAAAGAAGAAGATTGCCGCGAATAACTTCGCGAAGGCAAACACCGGGCTGGTGCGCCTCATGGTGATGACGAATTCCACCTATGATGGCCTCTGCTACAATGTCGACCCGATCAAGAAGAGCTTGGCGAACACGGTCGAGTTGCTTCACTTCGATGAGGCCTGGTACGCCTACGCGAACTTCCATGAACTATACGACGGCTACCACGCGATCTCCTCGCGCCAGCCCACTCGATCGGCCGAGGCGATCACCTTCGCCACGCACTCGACACACAAGCTCTTAGCGGCGTTGTCGCAGGCTTCGATGATCCATGTCCAGCAGGGAGAAAACCGCAAGCTCGACATGGCGCGCTTCAACGAAGCCTTCATGATGCACACTTCGACATCTCCGCAGTACGGAATCATTGCGTCATGCGATGTTGCCGCGGCGATGATGGAGCAGCCGGCCGGCCGGGCGCTCGTGCAAGAAACGATTGAAGAAGCCATGTCCTTCAGGCGGGCGATGGCCGCCGCCAAGAAACAGGTCGAGGGCTCGTGGTGGTTCGAGATCTGGCAGCCGAATGACATCCTCGACGAACCGCATAGCGAGCGTTCGGCATGGGTTCTTCATCCTGGAGATAAGTGGCACGGCTTCGAGGGATTGGCCGACAACCACGCGATGCTCGACCCGATCAAGGTAACGATACTCACTCCGGGCCTGGACGCGGGCGGCGGTATGCAGGACCTCGGGATTCCCGCCGCCGTGGTGACCAAGTTTTTGTCGACCCGCCGGATCGAAGTCGAAAAAACCGGCCTCTATTCCTTTCTGGTGCTGTTCTCGATGGGCATCACCAAAGGAAAGTGGAGTACGCTCGTCACCGAGCTCATCAACTTCAAGGATCTTTACGACAGCAACGCGCCGCTTGACCGCGTTTTGCCGGCCTTGGCGGCGGCTCATCCCGAAGCCTACGGGAAAATGGGACTTAAGGATCTCTGCGCCGCAATCCACCGCACCTATCGCAAAGACAAAGTACCTCAGGCGCAGAGGGAAATGTATACCGCTCTTCCCGAAATGGCGCTGCGTCCCGCCGACGCCTACGAACGGCTCGTGCGCGGACAGATCGAAGCGTCGAGATCGACAATCTCGCCCAGCGCACCTTGGCGGTCATGCTGGTCCCCTACCCGCCCGGTATTCCGCTGATCATGCCGGGGGAGCGCATCACCGCGGCCACGAAGTCCATTCAGGACTACCTCCTGTACGCACGCGATTTCGATCGAAAATTTCCCGGCTTCGAGACGGACATCCACGGCCTTCGCTTCGAGCCGGCGGCCGAAGGCCGCCGTTAGCAACGGAGCCTTCAGCAGATCGCGGCACCAGGACATTGGGGTCGTGAAACCGCTCCCCGGCCACCAGCATATCGGCAATTTTGGAAGCGCCGCAGCCCGCTGTACGCAACCGTACAGCAAGTCCATTTGGGGCGCTAAGCATCGTCACCTTAGAAAACCCGGGCGGCAAGGATTTAACCGAGATTGCCGTGCGTATCACCTTCATTAGATGCGGATTAACTCGGGTTCCTAGCCATACTTTACGGGTGCTGGGGACCACGGCAGCAGGCAAAGAAATCGCGTGGAATTCGCTCAGCGCCGTGTCATCGCCCTAGTCTATGGGCTCCTCTGCCATACGTTATTTGCGGCCAGCGTCGGAATGATGATCTTCCAGATGTATTTCGGCATGACAAAATGCTTCGGCACCCTGGCTGCCCCGTATGGTTGGCTTGCCAACGCAGCGCTTCTCCTCCAATTCCCCGTCGCCCACTCGCTCCTGCTTTCGCCTGGTGGGCGCCCGCTGCTTAAGCGTCTCGCGCCCGGTGCGTTTGGTACCGATCTCTCCGCCACGATCTACGTAATCGTCGCTTCCCTCCAGGTTCTTGCGCTTTTCACCTTGTGGACGCCAAGCGGATCGATCGGCTGGCAAGCCAATGGCGCGCTGTTCTGGCTACTCACCGCTCTTTATGCCGCAAGTTGGCTTATGCTCGCCAAGGCCATCCTCGATGCGGGCGTCACCTTGCAATTGGGTTCGCTGGGATGGTGGGCCGTCTATACCAACGCTCGGCCGATATACCCTGGGATGCCGACACAGGGCTTGTTCAAGCTTTGCCGCCAGCCGATCTATTTTGCTTTCGTTTGCACAGTTTGGACAGTGCCCGTGTGGACTCCAGATCAGCTCATCATCGCCCTTGGCCTTACCACCTATTGCATCATCGGGCCGCGCTTCAAGGAAACGCGCTTTGCTCGGTTGTTCGGACAACAATTCAACAACTACAAAAATGTCCGGCCCTATTTCCTGCCGACTTTTCGCCCCCCGCGACGCAAGATAAAGCGGAACGATCTCTCCATCTACGACACCTATGCGGATCATTGGTGGGATGGATCGCAACGTTGGTTACGGATTCTACAAAATCTCGTTCCCACGCGTTTGCGCTATTTCGACCGGGTGGCGAAATGGCAAGACAAGAACGTGCTCGATCTCGGCTGCGGCGGCGGATTCATGTCGGAGGCGATCGCACGCCGGGGTGCCAACGTTACCGGCATCGACCCGGCGCAAGACGCCATTGCAATTGCGCAGAGCCATGCGGCCCACGAGAATTTATCCATACGCTATCTCTACGGTACGGGTGAGCAGTTGCCCGTGAGCGATAGGAGTATGGATTATGTGACGTGCGTCGACGTACTTGAACACGTCGAGAATCTCGACCGCGTCATAGCCGAAGTGAGTCGCGTACTGCGGCCGGGCGGCAAATTTCTATTCGATACCATCAACCGCACATGGATCGCAGCGCTTGTAATGGTGTTTTTTGGCGAACATGTTCTCAGGATCGCGCCGGCCGGAACCCACGACCCTGCTAAATTCGTCAAACCGGCAGAGCTCAGGGCAAGGCTCCTGGCGCACGGTTTCGTCGTTTCCGATATCACGGGGCTGGGTCCTCGCGGACTTAATTCCAAACTGGATTTCGTTTTCGGTCCACTGCCGTCGACTTCCATCATGTACATTGGCCATGCCACGCTTGGCGACCCTAGTGCATAAAGGCAACATCTTATTGCTTCGCTGCAAGAGTTCTTTCAGAACCTCTCACCGGTATCGGTCAGATGCCCGCCATGACGTCATTGACCGCTTGTGCGGTCACTTCGACAGCACGGTCGAGCTGGGTGCGGCTGGTGATGAGGGGCGGCGCCATTTCCAGCGCATTGCCGATCGAGCTCGAGAGCACGCCCAGATCCTTCATGCGGCGCACCACCTTCTTCACCGTGCCGTCGGTGAAGGGCGCCCTGGTCTTCCTGTCCTGTGTGAAATCGACGGCAAGCCACATGCCAAGCCCGCGCACATCGCCGACGATCGTCGAGTCGGCCAAGGCCGCCTTCAAACGCTCGAGGAAATATCGGCCATTGTCGCGGGCCTTGGGGATGACGCCATCGCGCTCGCATATTGCAATCGTCGTGAGCGCCGCCGCGGCGCCGCCGCCGTGGCCGGAAAACGTATGCACATGCCGGAACATCGGCATCGCCTCGACGATCTCTTTCCTGGCGAGTGCGGCGCCCATCGGGAAGTAGCCGGCCGTCATTGCCTTCGCCACCGTCATGATGTCGGGCTCTATGCCAAAATGCTCGCTGGCAAACCAAGCGCCCGTGCGTCCGAATCCGGTGATCACTTCATCGATGATGAGAAGCACTTCGTGGCGGTCGCAGATCTGGCGCACGCGGGGAAAATAATTGGGTGGAGGAATCTGCACGCCATGCGCCTGCATGATCGGCTCGGCGATAAAGGCTGCGACAAGCTCCGGTCCTTCGCGCTCAATGTGCTGCTCGAGGAAGTCGGCACAGTAGTCGCCATACTCCTGATCGCGCATGCCGAGCGGATTGCGATAGCAGGTAGGTCCGGGAATGAGGCTGGTGCCCGGAACACCGGGCTCCGAGATATGGCGGGTGCCGAGCCAGTCGGTGACCGATAGCGCCCCCATGGTCGCCCCGTGATAAGCATTCCAGCGCGAGATGACCTTGTAGGCTTTAGGCTTGCGGCCATGATGGATGTGATACTGCTTGGCGAGCTTCAACGCCGCTTCCACCGCTTCCGAGCCGCCGCTCACGTACATGACCGTGTCGAGCCGGCCCGGCGCCAGGTCCGCAAGCTTGGCCGCAAGACGCACCGCCGGCTCCACGAAGTTGTCAACGGTGCCTACATAATGAATGCGGGTCAGCTGGTCATAAATGGCCCTGGCGATTTCCTGTGAGCCGTAGCCCAGCGAGTTTGCCCGCGTATGTGAACTCATCATGTCCAGGTAGACGCGGCCGTGGTGATCGGTGAGTTCGACGCCTTCGCCTTTCACATAGATGTTGGGCCCGTTTTGGCGCACCTCCTCCATGTTGGCGAGCGGAAAAATGCAATGCTGAAACGCCAAGCGGCTCAGCTCGTCAAGATTGGCTCGCTCACGGCTCATGTGCACCGCCTATTGCTAATGAAGTGATCAGCCTTCCGGAGCAGACGCTACCCCTCAACAACAATCCTGTCACCCGCGTGAGACCCCGGGAGTTCCGGGCTGCTAAGCCTTGGCTTGCTGTTTTGAACGGATCAGCTCATGCGCGGCTTTCGCGCCGTGCCACCCCTTCAGTTTCACATCCTTGCCGGTAAAGAACGTTGCGCTGAGAAAAAACTGCTCGATTTCCTCCCGCAGGCGCTGAGGCAAACCGCCTGCGGCTTTCTCAAATTCTTTCAGACGATCATACCAGGTGGGCATGAGAATTAGCCGCGGGTTTTTCTCGCGGCCCTTCTCGCCTTTTTGATCGATATCCACCATTCCCAATATCTTGCAGCGCAGCACCACGCCGGGATAGGTGCCGCCCTCGTGAATCGCCAGAGCATCGATCGGATCCCCATCCTCGCCCTTGGTTCCAGGCACAAAACCCCAGTCAAACGGATAGGTGATGCCCAGTGCCAAGGCTCTAGAGACCGTGAAGAACTGGTCTTCAGCCTCATAGCTAAGCTTGAGTCGCGAGCCACGCGGAGTTTCGACCACCATTTGGATTTCGTCGTCGCCGGTGAAACTTGGAAGCTTGGCCAGGTTTGGCATCTATTCATCCTTCAGCCGGTGACGGATCAGAAGCGGCATGACGAACCAGAGCACCGCCAAGATAAACAACAAGCCACCTGCGACCCCGCCGCTGACGGCGCCTTTGCCAAATATCACCACCCCCACGAGGTAGACCTCGATGGCGATAGCGACCATCAGCGGGACCATCGCCGCTGCAATCAGATGCGATGTCAATCGAATGAAAAACTCGGAGACGGAATTTTGCTCACCAGACGATGGTAGGCCGCCGGCGTCATGATAAGTGCGATCGCCAAGCTCACCAAGACCAGGGAGCTGTAGTGCAATTGCTGTTCCAGCGGAGCAAGTTCCCGGAACCGCTCGTTGAAGGCGGCAATTAGCTGAAACCCGAACAGAACCTGAATGCCGGGTAAAACCATGCGCGCCTTTGCCTAGCGCGAGCCATGGAGCTTGCTCACTTGCTGGATGCCTACAAGCGGCAATCGCCCCTGACCAGTATCCGTTGCGATCAGCGGGTCCGGGTCCGGGAGGATTTTCGGGCGGTTGTCCGCCTGGCATTTTTCCCGCCCATGGCGCGGCTGCTTTCCCGCCGTCCGCGGGCGCCGACGTGGGACCTGCCTTCGCGCTCCTGCTGATAGGTGTCGCCGTGTGCTTCCTTGCGCTTCGAGCGCGCGAGGTTCTTCCTATTCTCGGACTTGCTCTCGTATTTCGAGGCTCCGGACTCTTTCAGGGCAATCGCAATAGCCTGGCGCCGGCTTTTTACTTTGCCTCCTTTTCCGCTCGCCCCACTTTTCAGTTCGCCATGCTTGAATTCATGCATGACACGACCAGCCGTCTTTCTTTGTGAAGATGAAGTAGCAGCCATGGTGGATCTCCTTTCCCAAAACCGAGAAACGTCGGGTTTCCACCATGGTTCCCCCCGTGGATACGGTTATGAAGCGTGAAGGCCGGCGCTAAAACCCGCTCGGCGATTCCCCATGGCAGCAGTGGCCCGGACTGAAATTTACTCTTCCTTAGAGAAAAGAGCGCGAAATTGCTCCGCTTAGCGGAGGGGGATTTCATGGCACTCCAGAGTTTCGGCCGCATCGACGGCTATGATCAGGACGGCAAGGCCCGCCGAGTAATCGTTTACCGCCGCGATGACAGCATGGTCTTTGCGCTGGCGGCGCAGCGTCATGTTACCGCTTCTCCGATGTCGATTTCGCAGCCGAAGCCTCGCAGGCGTTTGGCCTCAGCGAAATCACATTCCACCGCGACGGTCCGCGCTAGACGATCCCGGCGGAAGCGACGCCAGACGGCGGCCGCTCCCTCGTCTTCTCACCGCGATAGCCTGACGACCGGTAGACGGCGATCGGATCGATGGCGCCGCCTTTGCGACGGCGCGCCTCAGCGAGGATCGGCGAGACATCGGTTGTGAAGGCCTGCTTGACCAAGCGATGGCCGCCCAATGCATCGTTGGCATCCTGCGCTTCGGCCAATGCCCGACGGTCGATCAGCGAGGCTTGGACATTGGCGCGGGCGATCTCCATCGCCGATTGCATCAGGCTCTCGATCGGGTCGGTGACATTGTGCGACTGGTCAATCATGTGAGCGGGGGCGAAGCCCGGGGCGCGGCGATTCTCGGCATCGACGAGTTCATTGAAGACAAGAAACAAGCGGAATGGATCGATCGAGCCGGAATCGAGATCGTCATCGCCATATTTCGAATCATTGAAGTGGAAGCCGGCCAACCGCTGCGCGCGAATGAGACGCGCAACGATCTGCTCGATGTTGGTGGTCGGCGCATGATGGCCAAGGTCGACAAGGCACTTGGCCTTCGGACCAAGCTCGTTTGCCGCCATCAGGCTCGATCCCCAATCCGAGATCACCGTCGAATAGAAAGCCGGCTCATAGAGCTTATGCTCGAGGAAGACCGACCAATCGCGCGGCAGGCCGTCATAGACCCGGCGCATCGCCTCGATATAACGATCGAAGGCAGCGCTCAAATTCGCTTGCCCGGCGAAGTTCGATCCATCGGCTATCCACACGGTCAGGGCTGCCGATCCGAGCTTGCGGCCGATGTCGATGCATTCGAGATTATGTTCGACCGCCTGATCGCGAACCGCCCGCTCCGTATGAGAAAGCGAGCCGAATTTGTAGGATAGGGTCTGGCTCCTGGCGTCCTGAAAGGTGTTCGAGTTCACCGCATCGAAGCCGAGATCATGGGAGGCTGCGGCCTGTCTCAAGGCGCTGTAATCGGAGACCTTGTCCCAAGGAATGTGCGGCGACACCGTCGGCGTCACGCGGGTGAGCTGGTGGATGACGCCGCAGTCGTCGAGCTTGTCGAAGATGTTGCGCGGCTCGCCGGGACCGGGAAAACGTGCAAAGCGAGTTCCGCCGGTGCCGACACCCCAGGTGGGAACCGCGACGGCGAAACTCTCCGCGCGCCTCGTCATGCCGGCGATATCGATGCCACGCCGTTCAAGCTGGCGCGCCAAGCCCGCATAGTCCTCGGCGAGCGCCTTTTCGGAGGCGCGGTTCTGTTCGCCGATGAACTCTGACGATATAGCGAAATCCATTCCCGTCACCTAGCGGGTAAAGCTTGTCGCATTGCCGGCATCGACATTGAGAAAGTTGCCAGTCGATTTCGCCGAAAGGCCGGAGGCGAAGAAGTACACCGCCTCGGCAATGTCCTCGGGATAGACCGAGCGCTGCAACAGCGAGCGCTTGCGGTAAAAATCCTCAAGCTCCTCCTCCTTGATCCGGTTCGACTGTGCGCGCTGCTGGCGCCATTCGCCTTGCCAGATCTTGGATCCGCGCAGCACCGCGTCGGGGTTGACGACATTGACGCGGATGCCCAGCGGCGCGCCCTCAAGCGCCATGCAGCGCGCCAAATGAATCTCAGCGGCCTTGGCCGTGCAGTAGGCGGAAGCGCCGCTCGATGCGGCGACCCCATTCTTCGACCCGATGAACACCATCGAACCCCCGAGTGCTTGCCGCTTCATGAGCCGATAGGCCTCGCGGGCCACCAGAAAATATCCGGTCGCGAGGATCGTCATGTTGCGATTCCAGAGGTCGAGGCTGGTGTCCTCGACAGCGGCGGCCGACGAAATCCCCGCGTTGTTCACGAGAATATCAAGGCCGCCATATTCGACGATCGCCTCATTGGTCGCCTTGATGACGGCTTCCTCGCTCGTCACGTCGACGACCACCCCTCGCACCGAATCCTTGCCGAAGCTCTTGGCAAAATCCTCGACCGTCGAATCAAGCGCGGTGCGATCGATGTCGGCGAGGACGACACAGGCCCCTTCGCCAGCAAGCTTGCGGGCAATCGCCTGCCCTATTCCGCCGGCGCCGCCGGTAATCAGCGCGACCCGTCCGGCGAGTCCTTTCGGCTTCGGCATGCGCTGGAGCTTTGCTTCCTCGAGCAGCCAGTATTCGATGTTGAAGGCTTCCTGTTCCGCGAGGCCGGCATAATTACTTACGCCGGAGGCGCCGCGCATGACGTTGATGGCATTCATGTAGAATTCCGATGCGATCCGCGCCGTCGGTTTGTCGCGCGCAAAGGAGATCAGGCCCACCCTCGGGACCAGATATATGACTGCGTTTGGATCGCGCATGGCAGGCGAATTCGCGTGGCGGCAACGCTCGTAATAGCGCGCATAGTCGGCGCGGTAGTCCTCGATCAGGGTCTTGAGCTTGGACGTGTCGGCGTCAGCGTTCACGATCAGCGGCCTGATCTTGGTCCGCAGGAAATGATCGGGACAGGAGGTGCCGAGCGGCGCCAGCGCGGCCAGCGCCTTCGAATTCACAAATTCTAGGACTTCGGGAGCATCGGTGAAATGGCCAATCTTGTGCTCGTCTTGCGAGATGAGGCCGCGAATCTCGGGCATCAGCCTTGTCGCTGCCTCCCGCCGGCCGTAACCATTGGCGGCCGCAACCGCCTCGCCTCGGAATGCGGGCTTGGCACGATGGGATTCTAGCCAGGCAGCGGCTCTGTTGATAATGCGGAGCGTCGTCAGATAGCAATCCTTCGAGGTCCCGGCCCAGGTGAACAGTCCATGTCCGCCAAGCACCACACCCGCATAGGCAGGATTGGCGCGAGCCATTTCGCCCAGCTTGAGGCCGAGATCGAATCCCGGCCGCTGCCATGGCAGGAAGCCGATCTCGCCGGAAAAGATTTGCCTTGTAAGTTTCTCGGCATCGCGCGAAGCGGCGATCGCAATCACCGCGTCGGGATGGACGTGGTCGACATGGCGGGCCGGAACGAAAGCATGGAGCGGGGTGTCGATCGAGGCGGCGCGCGAATTAAGGTTGAAGGTGCAGTGCGGCAAGTAGCCGACCATTTCGTCTTCCTGATCGATGCCATGGTAGAATGCCTTCAGCCTTTCGAGCTTATCGAGATATAACGTCGAGAAACCATCGAGCTTCATCGATCCGAGGTCGCCTCCCGAACCCTTTACCCACAGCACGGTAACCGGCTGAAGCGTGAGAGGGTCGGCCATCTCGATCTTGGCCGAGGTATTTCCGCCGCCGAAATTGGTTACGCGGAGATCGGCGCCGAGAAGATTGGACCGATAGAGGAGTAGTCCCGGCTCATCGAGGCCGGCAGCGCGCTTGTCGTCCCATCGAGAGGGCACAGTCGAGGAAGAAGTCATGTTTCTACCGGGTTGATCAACAACCCGCGGGCGGCAAGCGCCTCCCGCGGGTTCGTTCCGGGTCATCAGAAGTCGAACTGGCCAATATTTTCCTTGGTGAAAGTGTAAGGTGCACCGAGGAGGATTTCGCTTCCGTTGATCACCTGAAGTTCGCCAAGCTTGCCGGCCTTGACCGATTTCGCGCCGGGCTTCAGGTCGCCATCGGCGGCGGCACGCAGCACGTAGAGTGCGGCATAGCCAAGGTCGACTGGATTCCACAGCACCACCGACTTCACGCAGTCCTTCTCGACATAGGGCTTCATGGCATTGGGGGTCGCCAATCCGACCACCGCGATCGTTCCGCATTTGCCGGCTTGGGTGACCGCTTCGGCGGAAGCCGGTGTGGCCACGCTCGTCATGCCAAACAGGCCCTTCAACTCATCGCCATGCTTGTTGATGAGGGTCGTCGCCTGGTTGAAGGAAAGGACGTTGTCTTCCTGAGCTTCAACTGTCTCGAGCCACTTCATCTTGGGATGACACTTGGCCGCATAGGCCGCCATCTCGGCAATCCAGCGCGCCTGGTTCGGGGTGGTGAAGGTCGAGGTTACGATCGCGAAAGCTCCCTCCTCGCCGATCTCCTTCGCCATGTTGTCGATAAGCGACTTGGCGATGCCGTTGAACTCCGCCTGGTTGACGAACCACTGGCGGGCGTCGGGAGTCGAATTGGCGTCGTAGCCGACGACATTGATGCCCTTGGACAAGGCTTTCTTCAACACCGGCGCGATCGCCACCGGATCGTTGGCGGCAAACAGAATGCCGTCGACGCCGCTGGTAATATAGTTGTCGATGAAGCTGATCTGCTGATCGATGTTGGCCTGGGTCGGTCCGTCGGTCTTGGCTTCGACATTGCCAAGTTCGGCGGCGGCGTCGGCGATCCCTTTCGAGGTCGCGTTAAAGTAACCAATACCGATAAGCTTCGGAATATCGACAACCTTGATCTGCTTGCCCTTGCGGTCGGGCGCACCTTGCGGCTGACCACCGTCATAGTCCTTCGCCACCACCGTTCCCGGCGTGGCATCGCAGGCCAGCGGATTGGTGGGAAGGTCATCACCTCCCGTCCACGCCGACTGCGCTATCGCCGTGCCGCCCATGCATGAGAGGGCGATGGCGAACAGCAATGATTTTCGTATCATGTCCTAACTCCCTTTTGTGGCCCCGCCCACATAGCGTCGACGGTCGCGGCGTGGGCCTTCTTCCTACATCAACCGTCGACATTCCTTCTGAACAGATTGCTTAGCAGGATCGCCCCGATCAGCACGACCCCGATGATAACGATGGTGCCGTCGCCTTTCACGCCGGCAAGCGCCAGCCCGCTCTTGAGGGCCTGCATCAGAAAAAGGCCGAGAACGGTGCCGAGAATTGTGCCACGGCCGCCAAAGATGCTGGTGCCGCCGAGCACAACGGCGGTGATGACGTCGAGTTCGAGGCCGGTCCCCATGTCGGAGCGGGTCGTCGAGACGCGCGAGACGAAAACCAGAGCGGCCAATGCCGCAATGAAGCCGGAGGCGGTGTAGATCAGCAGCTTTACGCGATCGACGCTGATGCCGGAGAAGTGGGCCGCAACCTCGTTCGATCCGACCGAATAAACTTCCCGGCCAAAGACAGTCAGTCCGAGAATGCATGCCGCGAGCACCACGGCAAGGAAGAATATCCAGAGCTGGACGGGGACGCCAAGGAATTCCCCCTGGCCAAGCATGAAGAACCAGTCGGGATAGCCGCGTACCGAACGCGCCTGGCTGATACCCTCGGCAAGGCCGCGATAAAGTGCCAGCGTCGCAAGGGTGGCAATGAGCGGAGGAACGCTGAAGCGCGTGATAATGAGCCCGTTCATGAATCCCGCAATTGCGCCCACCACCAAAACCAGAACCATCGCCAGGGGCAGCGGTATGCCGAGATTCTGCCAGAAGACGCCGAGGAGAATGGCGCCCAATCCCAATATCGAGCCCACCGAGAGATCGATGCCGGCCGATACGATCACGAAGGTCATCGCCAGGGCGACGAGGCCGACCTCGGCCATCAGCCGGCCCTGATTCAACAGGTTGTCGGTGGTGAAGAAGCGATCCGACTGGAATGCGAGAACGACGAGGGCGAGCGCCAGCAGGACCGCCAGAACCGCCTCGTGTCGCAGGAAGGTGCGGGCGAGCATGCCTACCTCGCCGCATTGCGCCGCCGACGGATCATGTCGGCAAGCACGGTTGCAAGGATGAGCAGGCCAAGGACGGCCCGCAGCCAATAGGCCGAGACGTTGAGGAAGATAAGCGCCGATCCGATCGTCGCAAAAAGAATGGCGGCGAGCGTCGAACCGATAACCGTGCCGGTGCCGCCGAGGATCGACACACCGCCGATGACAGCGGCGGTAATGACGGTGAGTTCGAGATTGGGCGGTACCGTCGACTGGATGACCTGGAGTTGGGTGGCAAAGAGGAGCGCCGCGACGCCGGCAAAAAATCCATGGATGGCAAACGCCATCACGCAGGTCCGCTCGGGACTCAATCCGGCGGCACGCGCCGCTTCCGGATTGCCACCCGTCGCATAAAGCGACCGGCCGAGGGCCGAATATTTCATCCACAACGCCGCAAGTATCGTCAGGATAACCATGAAATAGACCGGCGAGGGAATGCCGAGGATCCTCGTCTGGGCGATCATGAATGCCGCCGGCATGTCGGTGATCCAGGCGCCGCCGGTCGTGCTGATGAGGCCGCCTTTGAGGATCGACAGAAACCCCAGCGTCACGACGATCGCCGGAATGCGCATGTAGGCAATGAGGAGACCCTGAAAGGTATTGACGAGGATGCCGACGAGAACCGGGAGCAGCCAGGCGATCCAGATAGGATAACCCTGGACCGCAAGCGTTCCGGCAATGGTGGCCAATACCCCGATAAGCGATCCGACGGACACGTCAATGTGACCCGAGATAATGACCATCGACATGCCGATCGCCGCCACAGCGATATAGGCGTTGCCGGCGAAGATGCTTGTGAGGTTGGTGTTCGAGAGAAAGCGTGGATTGACCGCCCCGACGATCAGAAAAAGCACCGCCATCGCCAGCAGAACGACGATCTCCTGCCCGTACGCGGCGAATACGCGTCGCAGAGCCGCATGGGATGGCGCTTCGATCGCTTGCGAGACGCTCATCAGGCCGCCTCGCCTCGCGCTTCGCCCTTCAGCATCGCCGCCCCTACCCCCTCAGGTGAGATGTGGCCCTGTTCGAAGCGAGCGACGATGCGGCCGCCATTCATGACGAGTATGCGGTCGCTCATGCCGAGCACCTCCGGCAATTCGCTCGAGATCATCAGGATCGCCATGCCTTCGCCGGCGAGCTTGCGCATCAGCAGGTGGATTTCGGCCTTGGCGCCGACATCGATGCCGCGCGTCGGTTCATCCATGATGAGGATGCGCGGCTCGGTAACCAGCCATTTAGCGATCACCACCTTCTGCTGATTGCCACCCGAGAGCTGTCGAACGATCTGCTCGGGCCCGCGAGCGCGAATGCCAAAGCGGGCGATGGCTTTGCGGGCGAGTTTGACCTCGCGCAAACGGTCGATGATGTAGTGACGCGCCAGCCGCTTGAGCATCGCCAGCGACACGTTCTCATAAATCCTCTGGGTGCGGATCAGGCCCTGGGTGCCGCGATCCTCGGGGATATAAGCAATACCAAGCTCGCGGGCCTTTTCAGGACCGGCTATCACCACCGGCCGGCCGTCCAAAATTATTTCACCGCTGGTTGCGGGAGTGATGCCGAATATGGTCAGCGCGAGCTCGGTTCGGCCGGAACCAACGAGGCCGGCGATTCCCAGTATCTCTCCGGATTTGAGTTCAAGGGACACGTCGCGGACGGTACTCCGGTAGCTGACATTCTTCAGTTCGAGGACCGTGCCGCGGGTCTCGCCCTGCTTTTGAGGGAACAGCCGGTCGAGAGCGCGGCCAACCATCATCGAGACAAGCGTGGCCTCGTCGACTTCGCTAATTTCCCTGGTGCCGACATAGCCGCCATCGCGAAGCACCGTGACCATGTCGGCGAGATCGAATATCTCGTTCATGCGGTGGCTCACATAGACGATGGCGACGCCGGAGGTTCGCAACCGTCGGACGATTGCCATGAGGCGGCGGACATCGGCCTCGGCCAATGCCGCAGTCGGTTCATCCATGATGACTAGCCGGGCATTCTGCGAGAGCGCCCTGGCGATCTCGACGCGCTGACGATTGGCAACCGACAGGGTGGCGACTTTCGCATCGACGTCGAGTTCGGGACTATCGAGCGAAACCAGCAGGGATTTCGCTTTCTCTCGCATCGCCGCCCAGTCGAGACCTCCCCAAGCGGTTCGCGGCGCCTGGCCCAGAAAAATATTCTCGGCGACCGTCAGTTCGGGGAACCGGAGCAATTCCTGATGAACCGTCGCTATTCCCAGCCGATGCGCTTCGCGTGGAGAGCTAAAACTGACCGGCTTGCCCTCGACGAGGATTTCGCCGGCGTCGGGCGTGTGGACGCCCGCCATGATCTTGATGAGCGTCGACTTGCCGGCTCCATTTTCGCCGAGCAGTGCGTGTACTTCGCCGGCGCGGACATCGAAGCTGACATCCTTCAGCGCGTGAAGCCCGGCAAAGGACTTGGAAATACCGACAAGCTTGATGAATGGTGCCGTCATAGGTGTAACAGGCCGATCGCGTATTCGAGACGGCCAGCGACCCGGTTTGCGGCGTTCATTGACGACGAGCAACCAGCCCCTCGCCAGCGTGAAGCAGCCAAGAGTGGGGTCGAGCCGCGGCCTCGGCTATCCAACACGGTACTCCCTACTCCGGATTTTCGATCCCAATCGTCCGCTATCGATTATCGGCTGCGGCAAAAGCACCCCACGGTGTCTTACGCTCCTCGATCGGATTAAACGGGGGTGAGCGAGGATCGTCAAGCGAGGATCGCACTCGCTGTCGCGGTTGCAGCCGCCAGGATGGATTCGCCGCGACTGTCGGCCGCTGATGATCAGCTCAGCTTGCCGCGATTCCAACCCCTGCCGCTGTCGCCGAACGCTTCGAAGCCCTCGGCTGTCACGGCGACCGTGTCCTCCAGTTTGACATAGCCTCGCTTTGGGTGGGGCAAGGTCGTTTCGATCGAGACGACCATGCCCGCCTCGAGCGGACGGCGTGCATCGTCAGCGGGATAAGGAACCGGCCCTTCGCCGGTGAGACGCGGCGCCTCGTGGGTAATGAGCCCCATGCCGTGGGCGGTGAAGGAGATAATCTTGCGATGGGGTGCCTTGCTCAGCGCTTTCTCGGCGGCGGCATAGATGTCGATGCCCTGAGCGCCGGCCCTGATCGGTTTCCGCGCCGCGAGTTGAATGGAATCGATCTCCGCCAGCAAATCCTCGAGTTCCGAATCCGGCTCGCCGAGGATGCCCATCCGGCACAAGTCACCGATATAACCCTTGTAGTTGCCGCCGGAGTCGAGAGAGATGATTTCGCCTTTCTCCCAACGCTGGGAGGACGGTGAACGGTTGTGACTGGAGCCCGCGGTCACCAGGCAGTATTCGAAGGTCATGCCGCGTTTCTGCTCTTCGCGCTTCAGGGATTCCGCCAGTTCCTTCTTCGTCGTGCCCGGACCATTACCGGCGATCACCGAAAGCATCGAATCCACCACACGCTCTGAGGCTTCGCGCACGAGCAAGAGTTCTTCCTTCGTCTTGCAGGCCCGCAGGCGCTCGAGCACCCGCAAGGACTCCACTATCTCGCAATTGGGAGCGCCGTGACGAAGCGCAGCGTGGGCATCCATCGGTAGAAAGCCCATTTCGACACCGATCGTTCTTGGCGAGCGGTCCAGCTTGCGCAGATGCTCGGCACAAAGATTCATTGCATCGACGGTGCCCCAGGTCGTCGTCTGCACCGTCGGCGCCCAGAACTTGTCGAGCTGCTTTTCGTAGGTTTCGAGCGCGTTGCCAAAATAGGCTGCCTGGTCGGGCCGTCCCTTGGGATAAACAAATGCGGGCAAATACCGGCTCACGCCGACCGCATCCATCACATCGAAGAAAAAGAAGCGATAACCGCCAAGCAGATACTGGATATTGTGCTTGGAGGTGACGACAAGAGCGTCGATTCCCGCTTCATCCATCAAACTGTCGAGCTTTTCGGAGTCGAACGGCACGGGATGGCCGGAGGCAGACTTGGTCTTGGTCGCCGCACTCGTATCCCTTGTCATTGCTTCAACTCCAGGAAATCGCCCCACATTCGTTTTACCTGCATCACGGCAAGAGTTTAAGCGAGAATTTCGCTCGACCAGTCTGCACTGGACGCAAGAAGGGGAACGGGTTAGCATCCGCGACGGTGAGGCGGACAACAGCTCCGTTGCAAGAAAATTACATCTAGCATCAATTCGCCGCCGCAGGCGAATGACGGGCAGATGAGGCTCGACAGATCGAATTCTTTCGCGGGGGAAGGGATATCGAACGACATGGCCCATTCAAAGAATCATGGCTATTCGACAAGCAGCGGGTTGATCCTTAAACACCTGATGGTGGGTGTCGCCGTCGCCGGCCTGCTCGCTTTCTACCGGCCGGCACTCATGCATGCGGCGTCCAAAATAGCGCCGATCCAGATCGCGGCCGACGAGCTGCCGCCTCCACCACCGCCAGACAGTGGCGATGAACCAGGCGATGAGCCACCGCCACCTCCGCCTGACGAGGGCGACCCCGATGCGGCGCCGGATGCCGATACGACCGAGGAAATCCAGCCGCTTGAACCGGGAGAAGCGGTCGTCACGCGCTTCTCGCACACCACCGAGCAGGAGGATAATTCCGGCAAGTCCGAGACCGTCATCGATTTGAGCGGGACCAGCGCCAGCATCATCGACGTCCGCCGGCCGGGCGAGCCTCCCTCAGGCCAACACTGGATAGACGAACCGCAACGCATGCCGGTTACCGCCGGCGAAGTCGGACAGGTCTTTGGCGTTACGCTGAGCGACGACGAAACCCCGGACATCTTCTTGTCGGCCACCGCCGCCTTCGGCCTTCACCGCGTCGATGTCGGCGGTGGGCAATCGGATTGGATGCCCGGCATGTGGGGTCCTGACGCGGGTCCCGGAACTCTCTACAGGCTCTCCGTCGATAATGGCTTCACCGCGGAGAAATTCGCCGACGTCAGGCTCGAGGGTAGGCCGAACAGCGGGGCGTCGCTAGGCAACATCGCCTATGACCGCGCGCACAAGCAGATTTTCGTCTCCGATCTCGAGACCGGCATGATCCATCGCATTGACGCCGAGAGCGGTGAGGATCTCGGGCACTACGATCACGGCGAATTCGGCCGGACAAGCTTTGTCGATGCCTGGACCGGACAAGACCTATCGCTCGATCCGGTGGAATTCGATTCCTCGAGCGCCGCCAAGGTAGATTCCTGTCCGGGCGATTTCAGCAGGACACCGAGCTGCTGGAATATAGCGGATTTTCGACGCCGCATCTGGGGGCTTGGCGTTCGTCAAGACCCCGAGGGCGGCACGCGTCTCTACTATTCGGTATGGGGCAGCGATGCTTTTGGAAATGCGGGGTGGTCGAAGGCGGGCGACGATCGCCGCAATTCAGTATGGTCGATCGGCATCAGCGACAACGGCAACTTCAATACCAAAAGCGTTCGGCGCGAGTTTTTCCTGCCGGCATTTTGGCCAAGCACACCGGACATGGGCGACAAGGCCGGAAACAGCAATCCCGGTTCCGATATCGCTTTCCCAGAATGCGGACCACCGAATGTCATGATCGTTTCAGAGCGCGGCGGCATGCGCAATCTCGGGCTCACCAAGCCGGAGCCGTTCGCGCGGCCGCATGAGTCGCGCGTGTTGCGCTACGAAATGGGAAGCGATGGCATCTGGCGTCCAAAGGGCCGTTATGACGTCGGCTTCTACGATCGCGGCGTTAAGGATGGGCCACCGCCGGTTTTCGCAAATGCCTCGGGCGGTGCTGCTTTCGGTTATGGTTTCGACGACGGCGGATCGATCGACACTTCGATGGCGGACAAATCCTTGTGGATGACCGGCGACTCGCTGTGTTCGCCCGATGGCGCCTGCACAAGTCTCGATAGCGGCGAACACGAGGATACCAGCGAAGTCCATGGATTGCAGGGATCACCGGCCAATGGCATCGCGGCAGTCGAAGCGTCGACCGCATCCGGCACACAGCCGGCGTCGAGCAACGCCGATTTCGGCGTTCTCGATCAATCCTACATGATCGACACCGATATCAATGTCGATGAAAACGGCGAACCCGACAAGGCTGGCCTGTCGCGCAACGACGCCACCAAGATCGGCGATGTTGCAATCTATCAGGTCTGCCAGGGAGCCCCGCCTCTGCCGGTGCTCGAACCGCCGGAAGAAAGCGGACCGCCGGACGATCCGCCGGACTACCCGGTTCATACATTGGCGATGAGCCACGAAAAGTGGGCGTCGACCGGCCACAATGTCCGGCGCTCATGGCACCAGCGCAATGCCTCCTGGCATTCGATCGAGCGCTCCTGGCATTGGAAGAGCCGATCATGGCATTCGCGCAGCCAGACATGGCATTGGCGCGGCGGTTCCTGGCACACCAAGGCGCAGAGCTGGCATTGGAAGAACCGTTCCTGGCATGACCGGCTGCGCAGCTGGCATTGGAAAGAAGGCTCGTGGCACACGAAGAAGGAGACGTGGCACTGGAAGAGCCGCTCATTCCATTCGAAACTCTATTCCTGGCATTGGAAGAGCAAGTCCTGGCATTTCAAGACGCGCTCCTACCACAACAAGCTGCGCAGCTGGGGCAATGACCATCAGCGCAACAAGTCGTGGCACCACAAGGGCCAGACTTGGGGCGGCCAGCATGTGTTGGGCCGATCCTGGCATGTGAAGGGCCAAACCTGGGGCGACCAGCACTTCAAGAAGCGGAGCTATCATAAGAGGAACGAATCCTGGGGTAATAATCACATCAAGGGCAAGAGCTTCCACGTGAAGGGCCAGACTTATGGCGGCGGAGACGAGCCCCGGCACATTAAGGGCAAGAGCTTCCACGTGAAGGGCCAGACCTATGGCGGCGGAGGCGAGCCCAGGCACTTCAAGGGCAAGAGCTTCCACGTAAAGGGCCAGACCTTCGGCGGCGGCGGCGAGCCCCGGCACTTCAAGGGCAAGAGCTTCCACGTAAAGGGCCAGACCTTTGGCGGCGGTGAGCCCGGTGGCGACGACAACCCGAAGCACTTCAAGGGCAAGAGCTTCCATGTGAAGGGTAAGACCTTCGGCGGCGGCGATACCGGCGATGGCAATCAAGGCCACAAGCGGAAGAAGAGCCTCCAAGAGCAAGGTGGCGGCGGCGATACCGGTGATGGCGGCAAGAAGCACTTCAAGGGCAAGAGCTTCCACGTGAAGGGCCAAAGCTTCGGCGGTGGCGATACCGGCGGCAGCAATCAGGGCCACAAGCGCAAGAAGAGTCTCCAGGAGCAAGGCGGCGGCAGCTCTGGCGGCGATACCGGCAAGCCCGAGCACAAGCGGAAGAAGAGCCTCCAGGAGCAAGGCGGCGGCAGCTCAGGCGGCGATACCGGCAAGCCCGAGCACAAGCGGAAGAAGAGCCTCCAGGAGCAAGGCGGCGGCAGCTCAGGCGGCGATACCGGCAAGCCCGAGCACAAGCGGAAGAAGAGCCTCCAGGAGCAAGGTGGTGGCAGCTCAGGCGGCGATAGCGGCAAGCAGGAGCACAACAGGAAGAAGAGTCTCCAACAGCAAGGCGGCAGCGGCTCGAGCGGCGATAGTGGCAATAGCGATGGCGAGAGCGGCCAGAAGGTTCATAAGCGGAAGAAGAGCCTGCAGGAGCAAGGCACGGCTCCGCCAGGCTAGAACAGCAATTGGGCGGCGGAACGATTTCCGCCGCCCGACACGAGCGGGGATGGTCATTGAGCGGCGGGGGAAGCTGCCGCCCATTCGTTCTAACGATCAACCCGAGGGAATCTTTCAATGCGTGAATGGAAGAGAATTTTGCCGCTGACGGCGGCAAGCCTGCTTTGCGTCGTCTCCGCTGCGGAGGCGGGAGAGCCGCGTATCTATACCAACCAGGAATATCTCGAAGACGCGATGCTCAAGCCCGACCTAAAGCTGAACGATGTGAAGTCGGTGTTCAGGCTCGTCTTCAATACCCTGCCCGCCCAGGTGAAGGTCTACCCCACAGAAAATTACTACTACTTTTACTTCTACCATAACGGCATCAAATATGCCGGCAATTTCCGCTTCGACATCGAGGATCGCGACCGCGGCCTTGTCCACTTCAACTACTTCAAGGACTTCACGCTATGGCAGCGCGACGAGACCGACTACAGCGCGGTTTATGGCAGCAAGGACGGGATCGAGGTGAAGAAGACGGGCGACCTCGCCTATGAGGTGGGATTCGAAGGCAAGAAAGTTCTCTTCCAGCTCAACGACCTTTCGAAGGTCAAGCCGCCCGACGGCGTGATCCGTGCGGACGAAACCTATCTCGGGCCGGTGTTCGATGAATCCGGAATCCGGTTTTTTCTCGTCTTCAACCCCAAGCTCAAGATCTTCATGTTCATCCTCGACGAGACCGTCGACAATCCCGAGCAGTTCAACGTATCGAAGGTTTCGAAAAACATCACCATCGGGGTGAGGACCGGCTTCGCCTTCTACCAGGATCAATACACCAAGCGGAAAATCCTCGTCGCCGTCAACCAGACGAACACGGCGGTCAATAACTATTTCGATGGGCCGTTCGACCAGCTGCCCGACAATTTCATCAAGGGTAATATCCTTCAGAATGCGGTCATCACGGCGAGCCCGGAGATGAAGGGTCACATCGACCGGCTGGGCAATTCGCCGGACGGCGAAACGCGCTACCTGATCGCGCCCTATCTCCAATATACCGATGAGCAGGATCTGGCGATGATCGAACAATGCACCGGGGAGGAGAAGCCGCCGATCTACTACAATTGCTTTTCATTCATCGGACTCGATGAAGGCGACGACGACAGCAGCGACGACGGACCGCCGGATGATAGCCAGCAGTAGCGCAGATTGATCTCCGCGAGCGGAGAGCAATCAGTTCGGCAAGACGGCGAGCACCTCGCGGATCGATTTGGCGGTCTTGCCAACGATCTCGTCCAGCTCATCCTCGCTGGCATTGTAGGGCGGAGCGAGAATAACGCAGTCGCCGGCGATGCCATCGACATTGCCGCCGACCGGATAGCAGATGAGCCCGTTCTCAAGGGCTTGCTGGCGGACCCGCAGGTAAAGCTTGAGCTTCGAATCGAATGGCACCTTGGTCTCGCGGTCCTTGACGAGTTCGATGCCGATGAAGAAGCCGCGACCGCGGATGTCGCCGACCGCCTCGATGCCCTGCGTCGCCTCGGCAATCATCTTGACGAACGGCGCTTCAAGCCGGCGAACTCGGTCGACGAGCGCTTCGCGCTCGACGATCGTCTGGACCGCGACTCCCGCCGCGCAGCACGCCGTGTGGCCGGTGAAGGTGTGACCGGTCATCGGGCCGCCATGCACCGGATTGATCGTGTCGGCGACTTTCGCCGAATAGACCGCGGCGCCGAGCGGCAGATAGCCGGCGGCAAGTCCCTTGGCGACCGACATGATGTCGGGTTCGACACCGTCATGGGCAAGCGCCCGCCAAGTTCCGCAGCGGCCCGATCCACACATGACCTCATCGGCGATCATCAGGACGCCGTGGCGATCGCAGATCTCCCGCACCCTCTTGGCATAGCCGGCGGGAGCAGGAACGCAGCCGCCGGCGGCGCCCACCACCGGCTCGAATATGAAGGCGGCGATATTTTCCGCCCCGGCGCGCAGGATTTCGTTCTCGAGCTGCTGGGCGCAGACTTCTCCCGTCTCCTCCGGCGTCGCTCCGTCCGGTGGGCGGTAAATATTGGCCGCCGACACCCGCAATGCCGGGACGAGCGCGCCTTCGAAGGCGGCGCGGCGCTCGAGGAATCCCGACACCGACAACGCCCCGATGGTATTGCCGTGCCATGAGCGCTCGCGCGCGATGAAGCGGCGGCGGCTCATCTCCCCCCTCGCCGCATGATACTGGAGCGCGATCTTGAGGCAGGATTCGACGGCTTCCGAGCCGCCGGTCACGAACACCACGTTCTTCAGCGTTCCACCGCAGTTCCTGGCGACGATCGCCGTCAGCCTCTCGAGCGCATCGCTGGTGAAATTATAGCGATAGCCATGAGCGATGCGGCCGAGCTGCGCGGCGATCGCCTGGTTCACTTCCTCATTGCCATGACCGATGCAGTAGACAGCGGGGCCGGATGAGCCATCGATATATTGCTTGCCGCTCATGTCCCAGATGTAACTGCCCTTGCCGCGCGCGACCTTCGGAAGGCCGGGGCCGGCGACAGTGATGCTGGCGGGAGCGGGTTGGACGGTCATCGGTACCTCGGAACTGGCGGCAAGGAAGGCGATAAGCTACTAGCAGATCGCCTGCTGAAGGGGGAAGCGCGATGAGCGTGGTGATCCGGGCGATGAGCCGGAAGGACGCAGACGGCGTGGCTGAGATGGTGGCGGGACTGGCGCGGGAGACGCGTCCGCACGTTACGCCGATGCTCACAGGCAAGATCCTCAATGACAATGCCGATCTCATCGACGTGGTGATCGCCGAGGATGACGGCAGGGTGATCGGCGCCTGCCTCGGTCTCCTCACCTTCTCGACATGGCGAGGCGTCAAGGGTCTCTATATCGTCGATCTCTTCGTGACCGCCAAGGCACGCAATCGCCGCGTCGGGCTGGCGCTGCTCAGAGAGTCGGCTAGGCGTGCACGGGCGCGCGGCGCCACCTTCATCAAGCTCGAAGTCGATCACGCCAATGCGGGCGCGGCGCGTTTCTACGAGCGGCTTGGCTTCGCGCAGCACGACGAGGATCGATTGTTCGTGCTCGAGGAGCAAGGACTGCGTCAGCTCATCGATCAGCCATAGCTTCGCCCTTGGCGGCTTCGGTCATTCCGAAGCCAATTGGGTTGAGGGGATGGACGTGGAGGCCCGTTCACCACTCAACAAGCAGAAAGACATGTGGTCCTTCCGGACCTCCACGCCCGCGGGGTTTACGGCGGAGAATGTCACCCGCTTACCAGGCTTCATCCGCGCATCCCGCAACCCCCTTCGGCGATAAGCCCCTGCCATCCCGTGGCGCTCGGGGCGTATCCCCCGAGGAAGGGCTGCGGGAGCCGCTCCAGGACTCGCCGCCCCGTAGTGCGGTCCATCCCGAAGACCCGCGCCCTGCTCCCGAAACCGACGGCTCGAGCTCGTCCCCTCTGGAACAAGGCGGACCATACTTAGCATAATAGGACTAAAAGGACAAGGATTATTTTTCTATCCCAATCGTCCTTCTCCCCGTTTTTCAAAGGGAGAAGGGGATCAGGGCAAAATCAGCCGCGCTTGCGGCGCGCAGTGGAGGGGACCGCGGCCGGCATGGCGACGTCGATGGCATCGCCGGTGGCGGTGAGAACGCCGTTGGCATTCAGCAGAGCGCCCTCTTCCAGCTCAAGGCCGAGGAAGCGGTCGCGATCGACGGGGCCAGGCAAGCGCAGATCTTCAACCGCCGAACGCGTGAAGCCGAAACGGCGATAATACGGCTCATCGCCGACGAGCAAGATGGCGCGATGGCCGCGCGCGGCGGCCCTGGCGATCGCATGATGTATCATCGCTGAGCCGAGGCCGCGCCCGCGCAGCGACGCATCGACGGCAATCGGACCCAGCAGCAAGGAGGCGCCCGCGGAACCCGCATCGATGTCCCACAGCCGCATGGTGCCGACTAGGCGGCCATCATCATCATGGGCCGAGAAAGCCAAGCCTTCCGATGGAAGCCGATCCTTGCGCAGTCGCTCGGCGGTCTTGCGGCGTCGCCGCGGACCAAAGGCGCGATCGAGCAGCGCTTCGCGCGCCGCGATGTCGCCCTGCCGTTCGGAAGTAATGGTGACCATGCTGGCCTCCATTGCCTTTCGGGGCTCGCGGCGGCTGGCGCGACAAGCCCCTCAGGAAGGTGAGTGGAAAACCGCTTCAGATCACGTAGGACTGGAGCGGCGCGAAGCCATTGAAGGCCACCGTCGCGTAGGTCGTCGTGTAGGCGCCCGCCTTGTCGATCAGCACCTCATCGCCAACCGTCAGCGTGAGCGGCAGATCGTAGGGCGTCTTCTCATAAAGCACGTCGGCCGAATCGCAGGTCGGACCGGCGATCACGCAAGGGCCCTTCTCATCGCCGTCGCGGGCGGTGAGGATCGGATAGCGGATCGCCTCCTCCATCGTCTCAGCGAGGCCGCCGAACTTGCCGATGTCGAGGTATACCCAGCGCTGCTTATCGGCGTCGTCCTTCTTGGCGACCAGCACGACTTCCGCCTTGATGGCGCCGGCGTCACCGACCATGCCACGGCCCGGCTCGATGATCGTCTCCGGGATGGCGTTGCCGAAATGCTTACCAAGCGAGGTGCGGATCGCCTGCGCGTAGTTCTTCACGCCCGGAATGGGCTTGAGGTAACGCGCCGGGAAGCCGCCGCCGAGATTGACCATCGACAGGGTGATGCCGCGCTCGCCGAGCCGCTTGAAAATGCCGGCCGCCTGGGCCAGCGCCTCATCCCACGACTTTAGCCGCGTCTGCTGCGAGCCGACATGGAACGACACGCCATAGGCGCGAAGCCCAAGCGCATCGGCGCGCGCAAGAACCGTCTCGGCCATGGCGACCGAACAGCCGAACTTGCGCGACAGCGGCCATTCGGCACCCTTGCCGTCGGTGAGGATGCGGCAGAAGACGCGGGCGCCGGGAGCGGCGCGGGCGATCTTCTCCACCTCCTCGATCGAATCGACCGCGAAGAGATCGACGCCGAGCGCATGGGCGCGCGCGATATCGCGCTCCTTCTTGATGGTATTGCCATAGGAGATGCGGTCGGGCGTGGCGCCGGCCAAGAGCGCCATCTCGATTTCGGGCACCGAAGCGGTGTCGAAGGAGGAGCCGAGACCGGCCAGCAACGACAGGATCTCCGGCGCGGGATTGGCCTTCACCGCGTAGAAGATACGGGTGTCGGGCATCGCGCGGGTGAAGCCTTCATAGTTGTCGCGGACGACGTCGAGATCGACGACAAGGCACGGGCCCTCGGGTCGTCGGGAAGCGAAGAAGTCAAGGATACGCTGCGTTGCCATGGGTGCATTCTCCCCAAACCAAAGTGGATGGCCTTCGGAGATGTGCTGGCGCGCCCGCGATGGAGACGGGAATGCGCCGGTCACCTCGTGGACCGTCGAGTGCGATGGATGTCCGGGCTCCGAAGAGCCTCGCATTCATCGCGGTTTGCTGCCTTGGCTTGGTGGGATGACCCGACCGCACTGCCGGCAAGGATAGTGAAGCCTCTTTAGTAACGCTGACTGTTGGACCAATCAGACCGAGACCAAAAAAGCCCGCACCGTCGTTGCTTCAAGGCGTCCGCGATCTCGGTTCCTCTTGAGACCGCATCCGGGGGTTAACCGGACGTACCGTCCCGGGTGGCTCGCTTTCGAGTCCGGGGGACGCCCACAGGCACGTGCGACTTTGGGCAGTTGCGGATATGATGGATTCGCAACCGTAATACAAGAAAAAATTTCGCCCGACGCGAGCGTGGTTTCTCAATCCTTACAGCGGGTTCAGGAGCGCCAGAAGGGCTTCACCGCCTCGCGCGCGACAGCCGAGCGCTCGAGGCCGATATCCTTGAGCAGATAGTCGGGGAAATCGAGCACACCGGCCAATTCCTGGCGCTCGTGGTGGCGATGCAGCCACACGAAGGGCACCGCCATGGCCGCCAGCACGGTGAGGCCGAAGGAATGATGAGCGTGAGCATTATGAACCTGTGCCATTGTCGTCTCCATCTCGATTTTAAGGTGATAAAACCTACGTTTCTTACTGCTCGATGGGGTTAAGATGCGCTTCCTCGAGGCCGGTGACAAACGAGTTATCGGCCTGCTATATGTGAATCAGGCTCACACATAGGCAAGACGATGCGCCGCCAGCTGCCGCCGATGAACTCGCTCAAAAGCTTCGACTCCGCGGCGCGCTTGCTGAGCTTTTCGAAAGCCGGCGAGGAACTCGGACTGACGCATGGCGCCGTCAGCCGGGCGATCAAGCAGCTCGAGGAGCATCTCGGAGTCGACCTCTTCAAGCGCGCGACGCGTTCGGTGAGCCTCACCGCCGCCGGCATTTCCTACGCCGCTGAAATCCGCGATCTCCTCGACCGGCTGGCGGCGGCGACCGCCGCGGTGCGAGGACGGCGAAGCGGCGGCGCGCTGACGGTGAGCACGCTCGATTCCTTTGGGGCAAAGTGGCTGGTGCCGCGCCTCTTCCGCTTCCGCCGCGCTCATCCGGACATCGAAGTGCGCCTGCTCACCACCCAACGGCTGGTCGACTTCGCGGTCGAGGATGTCGACGTCGCCATCCGCATGGGGCGCGGAAAATGGCCGGGCGTCAGGGCCGAACGGTTGATGAATGAAGACTTGTCGCCGGTCTGCAGCCCGCTCCTCCTCGAAGGGCCGCATCCGCTGCGCACGCTCGGCGATCTCAAATACCACACGCTGATCCACGACGATTTCCCGCTCGACTGGGCGGCGTGGCTGAAGGCGGCCGGCGTCAAGGACGTCGATGCGACGCGCGGCCCGCTGTTTAATTCGTCCGGCCATGCCTTGCAGGCGGCGATCCAGGGCGAGGGCGTGGTGCTCGGCAGCAGCGTGCTCGCCGATGACGACGTCGCCGCCGGGCGGCTGGTGCGGCCCTTTTCGCTCACCCTCCCCGCCGATCTTGCCTACTATCTGGTCTATCCGCCGAAGGCCCTCCTCAAGCACAAGGTGCGCGCATTTCGCGACTGGATGAGGGGCGAAACCAGCCGCGAAAACCCGCCGGCGATGACCTAGCCTTGCTCAATCGACCAGAGGCCGGCGATGATGCTGACCGCTCGCCGACGTCTTGATCAGCATGCCGCGGGTGAGGCCGATATCGCGCAAGGTGTGATCATCGAGGCGATGCAGCGGCACGATCGCCGGGCGCCTTCGCCAACGGCGGATCGCCGCACAGATCGACTGCATCGCAGTCTTGGAGGTCGGGGCCTCGGAAGCCGAAGCCGGCATGGGTCCGCTGAAGGCGCCGTTCGCCGCGGGCAATCCATGACCGCCGGCAAGCGCTGCGATATTGGCGAGTCCGGCGCCAATAAAGCCAGGGATTGAAAGCATGTCCGCCATCGTTCGCCTCCGTGGATGAACAATTTGAAGGGGGGCGATCTAAGGCGGCGTTGTTTCCGTCCGGCTTCGCGCCATGGCGCGAATTGTTTCAATGGTTTCAAAACTGTCAGTTATGGCGCAGGAGTCCATTGAACCTGCTCAATTCGCTCTGCGCCGGTCAACAACATGACCAGCCGGTCGAGGCCAAGGGCGACGCCCGATGCCTCGGGCATCTGTCCAAGCGCTGCGAGGAAGTCCTCATCGAGGGGGTAGCGTTCACCATAAAGATTCTCCTTGAGGGCCATATCCTCGTCAAAGCGGCGGCGCTGCTCCTCGGGGTCGGTGAGTTCGCCAAAGCCGTTGGCGAGTTCGACCCCGCAGGCATAAAGCTCGAAGCGCTCAGAGACACGCGGGTCGTGAGCGGCGGGCCTCGCGAGTGCGGCTTCGACCAGCGGATATTCGTAAAGGATGGTGACGCGCCCCCGCCCCAGCCGAGGCTCGATGCGCTCGACGAGGATGCGGCTGAAAATATCCGACCATGAATCGCTGTCGCCGAGCTGGATCGTTTGTGCCCTCGCCATGTCGGCCAGGGCATCGCGATCGGCCGATCCGCCGGCGGACACGGTCGCCAGGACATCGATGCCGGCGTGGCGTTCGAATGCCGCTGCAACGGTCACGCGTTCCGGCTCGGCCTGAGGGTCGGCTTCCGCGCCGCGATAGGACAAGTTCCTGGCGCCAACCGCATTCGCGGCAATCCGCAGCAAGTCTATCGAATCGCCGATCACCGCCTCGTAGGTCTCGCGGGCGCGGTACCATTCGAGCATGGTGAATTCAGGCGCGTGAAGCGGCGTGCGCTCGCGATTGCGGTAGACGCGGGCGAGATCGAAGATGCGCGTCTCGCCGGCGGCCAGCAACTTCTTGCAGGAGAACTCCGGCGATGTGTGAAGGAAGAGCTCATGCTTCGTCCCGTCGGGCCTGACGAGCCCGGCGGAAATACCATGAAGATGCGTCTCATTGCCCGGCGAGACCTGAAGGGCGCCGCATTCGACTTCGGTGAAGCCCTGCTCGGCAAACCATTCGCGGATCGCCGCCGTGACGCGATTGCGCGCCAGAAGGAGAGGCCGCCGGCCGGCGTGACGTTCGGGCTGCCACCAGGGCGGAGATGATTGCGGCAAGGCTTGCCTCGGTTGCGGGCTTGGCGAAAGCAGTTCGCACTGCTAATACCCCGGCTAACCCATCCCTCCAAGAACGAGCGAAACGTGGTCAAAATCATCGCAAGCGGCCTGCGCAAGGGCAATGTTGTCGAACACAGCGACAACAAGCTCTATGTCGTGCTCAAGGCCGAAAGCTTCCATCCCGGCAAGGGTACGCCGACCACCCAGGTCGACATGCGCCGGATTTCCGACGGCGTTAAGATTTCCGAGCGCTACAAGACGACGGATACGGTCGAGCGCGCCTTCGTCGAGACGGTGCCGCACAACTATCTATATAAAGACGGCGACCAATATGTTTTCATGGATCCCAATAATTTCGAACAGGTCCATCTGCCCGCCGACCTCGTCGGTGACAGCGCCGCCTATTTGCAGGAAAACATGGAGTGCATGATCGCGCTACATAACGGCATTCCGATCTCGATCGAACTGCCGCAGCGGGTGACGCTCGAAATCGTCGAGACCGAACCGGTCATCAAGAACCAGACGGCCGCTTCGTCCTTCAAGCCGGCGGTGCTGTCGAACGGCGTCAGGACGATGGTGCCGCCGCATGTCGCGGCGGGAACCCGGATCGTCATCCTGACCGACGACGGCTCCTATGTGGAACGCGCCAAGGACTGAGCCTGACGCCTCGGGCGAGCAAGTGGAATCGCTTGCGAGCGAAAGGATGCGGCAGATTCATATGCCTTCGCATCGGATTGATCCCAAAAGTGGTATTCACTTTTGGGTCCGATGCGCTAATGCCTGAACACGCCGACGATTTCGACATGGCCGGTCCAGGCAAACTGATCGACCGGCGTAACGCTCTCAATCGCATAGCCACCGCCCAATAGCAGAGCAGCATCGCGGGCGAAGGTGGCGGGATCGCAGGCCACCGAGACGATGGTCTTGACGGGCGAGCGCGCCAGCTGTTTCGCCTGCTCCTCGGCGCCGCTCCGCGGCGGGTCGATCACCACCGCGTCGAAGGGTGAAAGTTCGCGTGCCATCAGGGGATCGCGGGCGAGATTGCGGACATCGACGGTGATCGGTTTCAGGCCGGCGGTGTGGCGGTAGGCGCGGGCAAGCGCCGCGACCGCCGAGGCGCTGCGGTCGATTGCGGAAACACGGGCGCGCTCGGCCAGTCGAAGCGCGAACATGCCGGTGCCGCAGAAGAGATCGGCGATGCTGCGCGCATCCTTTGCCGCGGCGAGAACGAGCTTCGCCAGAGCTTCCTCGCCGGCGCGGGTCGCCTGCAAGAAGCCCGCCGGCGGCAACAATACTTTCGCCCGCCCGAAGGTCACGAGCGGCGGGGCGCGCGTCGCCAGGGGCTCGCCGGCAAGCGAAAGCCGCGCCAGCTTGAAATCATTGGCGATGGCGGCGAGCTTCGCATAAAGGTCGAGCGAGGGCGGCCGCTCAGCAACGACATTGACATCGACGCCGGTCTCGGTCGCCGCCAATTCGACATCACAATCACCGGCAACCGCCGCTACAGCGCGGGCAATCGCCAGAGATTCGGACAAGGATGGATCGAGGATCGGACAGGCATCGATCGCATAGACCTCGTGGCTGCGGGACGCAGTGAAGCCCGCAATGATGCCCGAGCCGGTGCGGCGGGAGTGGAGCGCGACGCGGCGGCGCCCCGAGCCATGCGCATCGACGAGCGCAGATACCGGCGCTTCGATGCCGCGATTGCGAAGCGCAGTCTCGACCAGGGAGCGCTTCCACGCCCGATAGGCATCGTGCTGCCAATGCTGAACGCTGCAACCACCGCAAAAGGTGAAGGCCGGACAAAATGGCGCGATCCTCACTGCCGATGTCGTGACGATGTCCTGAAGCGTGCCGCGATTTCCGTCGCGGGCAATGCGTACCGTTTCGCCCGGCAGAACGTACGGAACGTAGACGCTGTCGCTTCCGATCGCCGCAATGCCCTCGCCGTGACGGCCCATCCCGGCGATGTTCACAGTCGCAATGTCGGTCATCGGGCAGACCCGCCCGGATAGGCGACCGCCAGACCGTAGCCGCCGCGCAAGCCGATGGTGACCGGGCCAAGCGCGACGTTTGAAATCGTCAAGGTCGAACCAAGCGGCACATCGCGGGCAATGAGCGGCCAGCGGACATTCGCGAGATCAAGGCCTTCCAGTTGCGTGAAGGGAATGATGCTGAAGCGGGTTTCGGATGGAAGGTCGATGGTGCGGGGGCCGGGCAGCACCGGATAGGCTTCCTCGCGGCCGCTCGTCAGAAAGGTGTTGCAGCCCTCCTTCGCCAACCGCAGCGTCAGGCCGGCATGGCCGAGCATGTGATCGCTCTGCCCGCCGAACGCACCGACGAGCATGATCTCGCGAGCGCCGCGCCTCAGCGCTTCAGCGACGGCAAGCTCACCGTCGGTGGCGTTCTTGTCGGGAGAATATGTCTGGCGCTCTACCGCTGCATAGCGAGCGGCCAGTTCCCTGCCCGTCGAATCGAAATCGCCAACCCACAATTCCACCTCGAGTCCGAGCAGTTCCGCATGTGCCATGCCGCTGTCGGCGGCGATGGCGCGGGCGCCCGACACCTGGTCTTGCAAACGCGGCGTCAGCACCAGGTCACCGCCGAGAAGGATGACGAAACGGACCATCGGGCGGCTTTACCAGATGAACCTTGTCAGCGCACCAGCGGATGCGTATGTTCCGCCTGCTCTCAACGGGGTGCCACTTGGCTGAGAGGCGTTCGCGCCAACCCGCTGAACCTGATCCGGATCGTACCGGCGGAGGGATTGCGAGCGGCGCCAGCGTGGCGCCCGTCCTCCCAGCCGGCCACCAAGGAGGACGCGATGAAACGGTTTCTCATAGTGCTCGGCGCCATGCTGCTGGCTTCGACCGGCTCTCTCGCCGCCGATACGCTAACCATCTACACGTATGAAAGCTTCGTCGCCGAATGGGGCCCCGGTCCCAAGATCACACCGCATTTCGAGAAAGAATGCGGCTGCAAGATCAACTGGGTGTCGATCACCGACGGGGTCCAGATGCTCAACCGGCTCAAGCTCGAGGGTACCCGGACAACCGCCGACGTCGTCCTCGGGCTCGACACCAATCTCACGGCGGAGGCGCGGGCGACAGGACTTTTCGGACCACACGGCGTTCCAACGACAAATCTGACCCTGCCTGTTCCGTGGACGGACGATCTGTTCCTGCCCTATGACTACGCGCATTTCGCCATCGTCTATGACAAACAGGCGATGGCGACGCCACCGAAGAGCCTCGATGAACTCGTCAACGGCGATCCGGCGCAGAAACTCATCCTCGAAGATCCGCGCACTTCGACGCCGGGCCTCGGATTCCTGTTGTGGATGAAATCAGTCTATGGCGACAAGGCGGCCGAGGCATGGGGCAAGCTCAAATCGCGCATTCTTACCACCACGCCCGGCTGGAGCGAGGCCTATGGGCTGTTCACCAAGGGCGAGGCGCCGATGGTGCTCTCCTATACGACATCGCCCGCCTATCACGTGATCGCCGAGAAGACCGATCGCTACGCCGCCGCGTCCTTCGCGGAAGGCCATTACCTGCAGATCGAGGTCGCCGGACTGATCGCCGGATCGCCGCACAAGGAAATGGCGCAGAAATTCCTGACATTCATGACAAGCCCTGAATTCCAGGATCAGATTCCAACGAACAACTGGATGTTCCCGGCGGCTTCCACCTCGCAGCCCCTGCCCGACGCCTTCAACCATCTCATCAAGCCCGCCAAGACTTTCCTCTACACGCCTGAGGAGGTTGCCAAGAACCGGCGGCAATGGATCGATGAATGGCTGAACGCCGTGAGTCAATGAAACGACCCGCCGCTGCCATCGCGGTTGCCGTCATCATCGGAGCGGTGCTGCTCGGGTTTGTGCCGGTCCTGGCCACCGGCTTCCTCGAGGGCGTGACGCGCGGCGAGGCGGTCGATCCCTATGTCTTGCGGGTGGTGTGGTTCACCCTCTTGCAGGCTGGACTATCGACGCTGCTTTCGGTCGGGCTGGCAATACCGGTGGCGCGCGCCCTCACCCATGGCGAATTCGCCGGACGGTGGTTGCTTCTGCGACTCTTCGCGCTGCCGCTGGCGCTCCCGGCGATCGTCGCCATCCTCGGCATCGTCGAGGTTTACGGCCGCACCGGCTGGCTGAGCCGTCTCACGGGTCATCCCATCGATCTCTACGGACTTGGCGGAATCCTGCTTGCGCATGTGTTCTTCAACCTGCCGCTGGCGATCCGCCTCCATTTGCAAAGGCTCGAGGCGATCTCGCCGGAAAGCCAGCGGCTTGCCGAACAGCTCGGATTCGATCAGCGGGCGCGCTGGTGGCTGCTCGAATGGCCGGCGCTGCGCACCGGCCTTGCCGGAACCGCTAGCCTAATCTTCATCCTCTGCGCGGCCAGCTTCGCCGTGGTGCTGACACTCGGCGGCGGTCCGCATGCCACCACGCTCGAAGTGGCGATCTACATGGCGCTGCGCTTCGACTACGATCCGGCGCGCGCCCCCGTGCTGGCGCTTGCGCAACTGGTCCTCTGCACGACATTCGTGCTCGCCGCCGCCCGGCATGCGGGCAGCGCCTATGACTGGCCATCGCTCAGGGGACGGCGAGCAGCGATCGGCGGCGCGGGGTTGACGGGCGGCGATCGGCTGCTGATTACGTCAGCGGCGACATTCGTGGCGCTTCCAATCGCCGCCATCGTCGTCGCGGGCATCACCGCCGATTTCGACGGTCCAGCCATCACGGGTGCGACCCTCACGAGCCTGGCGATCGCTGCCACAGCCGCTTGCCTCGGCCTTTTGCTGGCCTGGCCGCTGTCGGGCGCGATTGCCCGCAGCCGGACCAGGCAATCATCGCTCGCTCTCCTAACCTTGCTGCCGCTCATCATGCCGCCGGCAGTGCTGGCGACCGGCTGGTTCATCATCGCCAATCGTGCCGGACTGCCGCTGTCGGCTGCACCCCTCCTCGTCGTCGCGATGAATGCGCTGATGGCGCTCCCCTTCACAACCAGCGTGCTCACGCCCGCTGTGCGACTTTCGGCGGCGCAAAACGATCGACTCTGCGCGAGCCTGGGACTTGCCGGAATGGCGCGCTGGCGGATCGTCGACTGGCCGGTGCTCGCGGTTCCCCTTGGTCTTGCCGCGGCGATGGCCTTCATCGTCTCGCTCGGCGACCTCACCGCCATCACGCTCTTCGGCTCGCAGGGACTGATGACGCTGCCGGCGCTCATCTACAGCCAGATGGGAAATTACCGCATCGATGCTGCGGCCGGCACGGCGCTGGTGCTTGGAGCGATGTCGCTCGCCCTCATCTCGCTGTTCGAGCGGCTGGCGGCTCGGCGATGATCAAGCTCGACAAGGTGCGTTTCGATTACGAGGCGATGCGGATGGTCTTCGATCTCGAAGTCGAGCGCGGCGAATTCCTGGCAGTGATCGGACCGAGCGGGGCGGGCAAGTCGACGCTGCTGTCGCTGATCGCCGGGTTCGACACGCCGCTGGCCGGCGAAATCTTTCTCGATGGCCGGAACATGGCGGGCGTCGCGCCCGCCGACCGGCCGGTATCGATGGTGTTCCAGGATCACAACAGCTTCGCGCATCTCGACCTGTGGACGAATGTCGCGCTCGGGATATCGCCGCGGCTGCGCCTGACAAAGGCTGAGCGGCGCTTCGTCGATGACGCGCTCGAACGTACCGGACTTGCAAACCTGGCGCGGCGCCGGCCCGGCGAAGTGTCGGGCGGCGAGCGCCAGCGGGTGGCGATCGCGCGGGCGCTGGTGCGCGACAAGCCGATCCTGTTGCTCGATGAGCCGTTCGCGGCGCTTGGCCCGGCGCTGAGGCGCGACATGCTCGATCTGCTGCGCGATCTGCAAGCCGAGAAGGGCTTCACCATCATGCTGGTGTCGCATCATCCCGAAGATGCGCGCCATGCCGCGCAGCGCACCGCATTCCTGAGCAATGGCCGGATCATCGCTGTCGGCCCGACCGGTGAAATCCTGGCGCGCGGCGACATTGCCGAGATCGGCGCCTATCTCGGCGACTGGATCTAAAGTCGCGTGTTACCAGCCGCCGCCACCACCACCGCCGCCACCGCCGCCCGATGATCCGCCGCCGCCTGAACCCGAGCTCGAGCCCGGCGACGTCGAGGCTGCCGCGGTGCTCGATGCGAGCGTCGATCCAAGGCTGTCGGTGAAGCCCGTCGTGCGGCCATTGTCCCAATGGGTTCCCGAATACCAGGCGGGCGCGGTGATCGCCGCGGCGGCGAGGATGGCGGTGAACTTTGCGTTCCACTCGTTCTCGCAGTTGAGCGCCAGCGCATAAGGCAGGAAGCGCTCGAACAGTTCGGGCGTCTTGTCAGGCGGATTGAGCACCTTGAGGCGCTCTTCCTCGGCGGTCGTCAGGTACATGCGAAAGCCTTCGAGCTGATCCAGCAACTTGCGGCCGGCGATGGTCGGCGCCTTCAGCAGCCAGAAGAACAGCACGTTGAGGAGCGCCAGCAAAACGGCGCCGCCGACCAGCGTGTAGAGGCCGGGTGAACCCATGCCGGTCAAGGTGACGCTAGGCGCTGCAACGCCACCGATCACGAAGGGAATGAGGAAGAGAAACTTGAAGACCGAGCCCGCCTTGTTCGCCAAGCCGCGGGCAAAGAATCCGTGCACCGCGGAAGTGAGGAATGCCAAAATGGCGCCCCACCAGATCGCGCTCCAGAAGGAGATGAAAATACCCGCCATCGCCTCTTCGACCGGCAGGAACAACACCATCAGGCCGAGCACGGCTACCGACAGGAGCAAGCCGATCCAGAACCAGCCGCGATGACGCAGAAAGACGACGCCGTCATAATCCTTGGTGAGCGACTGCGAGAGGGCGGTGCGCGCCTTCCTCACCTTCTCATGGTTCGACTGCTTGAGATCGAGTTGCGAGGGCAGCGCATTGTAAAGGGCCGATTCGGCGGCGGTGAGCGGTTCGCCCTTTGCATCGGCGCGCTTCTCGACGGTGAACCCGCTGTCGTTATCGATGATCTTGGCGCGACCCTTCACGGCGAGGCCGACGACGGCCGCGGCGAAGGTCTTGTCATCGAAGTTCTGTCGCCAGACGAACCGGACCGCCGCCGGACCCATCCCGGGCGGGGGATGAAACAAGGGCACGATCACGCCGGCCGGCGGGTCGCGGCCAACCTTTAGCCAGGCATAGAAGTAATAGAAGCCGACGCCCAAGAGGCCGAGGATCAGGACGGCGACCGGTCCGTTGTCGGAGATAAACTGCCGCCAGCGATCGGCATCGGTGGGCGCGGCGACAAATCCCTTGGGCCAAGCGATAGCGACGGTGAACCCCTGCCCCGGATAAAGGGTGGCGGTGGTGCGGGCATGGTAGCGGTCGCCGGCCGCTTCAATCACCTCGAAGCTCGAACCGGTCTCGCCCTGGGCGCCGGTATATTCCGCATGCTGAATGATATTGGCGCCCGGCGGCAGATGAACGATCGATTCGGCATGCTCGATCGGGAACTTCCAATCGTTGCCGGTGACATTCCAGTAGAGCTCGTCATCGTCCTTGAAAAAGCCGAGCTCGCGCGTCGCCCGATAGGTGATTTCATAGGTATGCGGACCGGGGTCGACGAAAACATCGCCGCTGCCGATCTTGACGCGCTTGCCGTTGGATATCGATTCGATCGCATAAGGTTCGGCGTTGCCATCGCGCCTTACGCTTTCGACCTCGAAGCCGGCGTTGACGCGAAAGCCGTGGCGATCGCGATAGCGGGTCGGAAAATCCCGGAAGATGCCGTGCTTTATCTGATCGCCCTCCGACACGACGGCGATTGTCTCCTTGACCGTCAACGAAGCGTCCTTGTTGACGGTGGCATCGCTTGTGAATTGCGTGATGCGCTCGATTGCCCGGACATCGAGCGTGAGGGATGCGAAAAACAGGAGCGCGAGGGCGACAACCCGCATCAGGCCTGCCTGTCCAGTTCGATGCGTGGCACCTGGCGCGCCGCTTCATCGCCGATCTCGAAGAATTCCGCCTTGTTGAACTGGAATGCGCCGGCAACCAGGTTGGTCGGAAAGGACTCGACCATGGTGTTGAGATTGCGCACGGTGCCATTGTAGTAGCGCCGCGCCAGCTGGATTTCGTCCTCGATGCCGGCGAGCTTGTCCTGAAGGTCGCGGAAATTGGCGTCGGCCTTGAGTTCCGGGTAGGCCTCGGCGATCGCGAAGAGGCGACCGAGCGCGGCGCTCATCGCCTGGCCGACCGCCGATTGCTGGTTGACCGAACCGCCGGCGACGCTCCTGGCGCGCAAGTCGGCGAGGTCGCGAAAGAGCTTGTCTTCGTGCGCCGCATAGCCCTTCACCGTCTCAACGAGATTGGGGATGAGATCGGCGCGCCGGCGCAACTGCACATCGATGCCGCTCCATCCTTCGGCGACGAGGTTGCGGTTCCGGACAAGTGCGTTGTAGGCGTAAATGAAGTAGCCGATGAACGCGGCAATGAGCCCCAGCAGGCCATAGCCCAAGGTCATGAAGGCCTCCCCCGAATTTGCGGCTCAGTATCAGCTAGCCCCCGCAACCAATCAAGCGCCGGGCGGTACGTCCGGTATGCCGACCTGCCGATAGCCGCCATGCCAATAGAGAAGCGGTCGGCCATTGGGATCGTAGTCGTATCTCAGGACCTCGCCGACGAAGATCACATGATCGCCGCCCTGGTAGGTGTAGGCCGTCTTGCATTCGAAAACGGCGAGAGCGTTCGGGAGAATCGGGCAGCCGGTCTCCCACGTTTCAAATTCGACGCCTTCCCACTTGTCGCCGAGCTGACGGGCAAAGCGCATCGAAAGCTCCTCCTGGCCTTCGCGCAGAACATTGACGGCGAAATGATCGGTCGAGAGATAATGCTTGAAACTATAGGCGCTCTTGCCGAGGCTCCACAAAATGAGCGGCGGGTCGAGGGAGACCGCATTGAATGAGTTGGCGGTGTTGCCGACAAGTTCGCCGCGCGCGCCGCGCGCGGTAATGACAGTCACTCCGGTCGCGAATGACCCGAGCGCGTCGCGGAACTGACGCGGATTTGCCGGTGAATGCATCTTATCTCCTGTTCGCTCTTCATATGCGGACGGCGGCATCCAGACCAGCAGTATCTCAACGCCGAAGCTCGGTCGGTTGATTTCACGGGTGGCGGTCTCTACCCTATGCGCAAATGTCCGATCCCCGCTTCGCTTCAAGCATCGACGTGCCGCCACGCGCGAGCGTCATCCTGCGGCCGGGAATTCCCTCGATGCCGCCCGGCGTCGAACGCTATCGCGTGAAGGGCGGTGGTTCGGCGGTCGTTCCAGTGTCGGCGGGCGATGAGATCACCGTCACCGACCTCGAAGGATTGCAGCCATGCCGGCTGGTGACGGTTGGCGCCGACGGGCGATGCGCTGCCAGCATTCTTGGCGTCCAGGCGAGCGAGCGCGGCGATGGGCTTCGCGACGCCCTCCGTGATGTCGCCAGCCGACTGAAGGACAAGCGGATCGATCTCGACGGCGTCGAGGGGGTGCGCGTCTTTGGAGAAAGTTCGCGGGCCGGCGACCAGACGCGCTTCACCGTCAACCGCGATGGCATACTGATTGCGATGGTGCCGGACGCCACGATGACTGCCGAACTCCAGAACACTGCGACCGATATCGAGGTGAGGATCAAGCGCTCGACCGTTCGGCGCAATCTCCGTGACATGCCGCTTCCCGACCCGCTGGCCGATCCGCTCCAGGATTTCCGCATCGCCGCCTCGACCGCGCGGGCCTATGCGGTCAAGGCCGGCGAATATATCCAGGTCATCGATGTCGCCGGTCGCCAGTGCACGGACTTCCAGTGCTTCTCGACGCGCAAGCTCGACAAGGGAATAGAGAACGCGCTCGATGCCACCGTCACCCGCACACTCACCGGCCGCAGCTACCCGACGCCCGGCCTGCCGTCGAAGGCGTTCGGCCGCGATTTCGAGCCGCTTGTCGAGATCGTCCGCGACACAGTCGGCCGCCATGACGCTTTCGCCACCGCCTGCAACAGCCGCTATTACGACGACGCCGGCTACCCGGGTCACGTGAATTGCACCGAAAACTTCAACCAGGCACTCGCGCCCTATGGAGTCGCGCGGCGCAATGGCTGGGAAGCGCTCAACTATTTCTACAACACGAATATCGACGCCAATAACCAGATCTATCTCGACGAACCGTGGTCGCGGCCGGGCGATTACGTGCTGATGAAGGCGCTGACCGATCTCGTCTGCGTATCGTCTTCATGTCCCGACGATATCGACGCGGCCAATGGCTGGAACCCGACCGATATCCATGTGCGGACCTATTCCGACAAGCAGAAATTCTCCCGAGCGGTGGCCTATCGCATGACGCCCGACGCCGATGCCCAACTGACCCGCGAAACCGCCTTTCATCCGCGGTTCGCGGCACTCACCCGCAACTTCGCCGAATATCGCGGCTACTGGCTGCCGTCGCGCTTCAACAATGACGGCGCCGTCGAGGAATATTGGGCGTGCCGCGAGAACGTCGCGGTCATGGACCTGTCGCCGTTGCGAAAATTCGAAATCACCGGACCCGACGCCGAAGCGCTCCTGCAATACTGCCTGACGCGCGACATCCGCAAGCTTGCGGCGGGCCAGGTGGTCTATACGGCGATGTGCTACGAGCATGGCGGGATGATCGATGACGGAACGCTGTTTCGTCTCGGGCAGAACAATTTCCGCTGGATCGGCGGCGACGATTTCTCGGGCATTTGGCTGCGCCAGCAAGCCGAGAAGCTCGGCTTCAAGGCATGGGTCCGCTCATCGACCGACCAGCTTCACAATATCGCCGTGCAAGGACCGAAGTCGCGCGCGCTGCTCAACGAGATCATCTGGACTGCGCCCGCCCAACCCTCGCTCAGCGAGCTTCAATGGTTCCGATTTGCGATCGGCCGCATCGAGGGATTCGAGGGAGCGCCGCTCGTAGTGTCGCGAACCGGCTACACCGGCGAGCTTGGTTATGAGATCTTCTGCCATCCCAAGGATGCCTTAACGGTGTTCGATGCGGTGTGGAACGCCGGTCAGAAGCATGGCCTCAAGCCGCTTGGCCTCGAGGCCCTCGACATGCTCAGAATCGAGACCGGTCTCATCTTCGCGCGCTATGAATTCAGCGACCAGACCGATCCGCTTGAAGCGGGCATCGGGTTCACGGTGCCGCTTGCCACCAAAGGCGACGATTTCATCGGCAAGGCGGCGCTCATCGAACGCAAGGCGCATCCGCGCCACCGGCTCGTCGGACTGGATATCGATTCGAACGAGAGCGTCGGGCATGGCGACTGCGTGCATGTGGGACGCGCGCAGGTGGGCGTCGTGACGTCGGGCACACGGTCGCCGCTACTCAAGAAGACCATAGCGCTGGCGCGCGTCGACATCACGCATGCGGAGATCGGCAATGAGGTCGAGATCGGCAAGCTCGACGGCCAGCAGAAGCGGCTGCCCGGGCGGATCGTGCGCTTCCCGCATTACGATCCGGAGAAGACAAGAGTCAGGGCGTAAAAATTTCTGGCTCGCCGCGAATGCAGGCTTCCGCGTGGCGGGGGAAGGGATTAGCGCCATTCAATCGGCGTTCCGTGCGGGCCGGCGACCGCAAGGAGCCGATCTTCTCCGCCAGGCCACAGCCGCAAGCGAAGCGTAAAGATGTTCTCCATTTTCGGATCGAGCTCGAAGCGCAGCCAGGCGAGCGGCTCTTCTGACTTTGTGCCGATCTTCTCCATGTGATCGGCGATGCGCCGCCGGGTGGCGGCCGGGAAATACTGAAATGCGATCGAATGCATCAGCACACGGCAGTCGTCGCGGCCAATGGCGTTTTCAACCCAGTCGGCGGCATCGGCGCGCTCGACCTTGAGCGGATTCGCGGCCGCGATGGCGAGAGCGCGAGTGAGGCGATCAACGCGCTCGAACTGGTCGGGCCAGACGTAGGCAAGCAGGCTTTCGCGATCGCCAGCCTTTCCGGCATCAAGCGGCGAGATATCGCTGCCCCGGCGCGCCGCGATGCTAACGGCCGCTTGCGGTGGCAGCGGTCCTTTCCATTCCGGCGAAAGTTGCAAATGCGAATCCCGATCGCCGAACCGCTCGCCGGCGAAGCTATATCCGTAGCGATCGAGGTTGAGATTGAGCCCGGCGCTGGCGCCGACCTCGAAGAGTTGAATAGGCGCGCCGATTTCCGCGGCGAGGTAACTCAATCCGGCGAACAGCACGGCGGAACGGGCAACTTCGTTGGTTTGTGGCGCGCGTTCGAGCCAGGGCAGCAGCTCCTCCGACACTTCGTGGAGCGCATCCTCGATGGCAGCCCAGAAGCGGTCCGGGCTCGGCAAAGGATTGGGCGGATAGCATTCGCTCAGCCTCGAAAGGCGGCCGCGCTTCACAAGCGCATTCAATCCGCCGGCAAAGCGCAAGGGAATTGAATCTGCGCTCGCGTCGGGATTTCCCTTCCAGTCGAGCACCGCCGCGCCGACCGGGGTTGAACGGTCGAGACGCTCGCCGGCTATCTCACAAAGCAGCGCCGTAAAGGGCGAGCCGAGCTTGCGGCACCATTCGCTTTGGGCGCGAAAGGCAGCGCGGACGCGCTCGTCGCCGCTAATCGGAGCGCGAACGCGCTCCTTGGCGCTATTCGGCGGCAGCCTTGGTTTCCTCCGCCAGCCGCTTCGCCAGGCCCTGTTTCTCGGCGGCGCTCATCTTCTTGATCTCGTTGTTGAGCACGCGCTCGTTCACCGACTGGTTCCAGTAATCGAGCGAGCCGAAACCGAGCAGCGCCGCCTTGCCAACGAACTGGCGCAGCACCTCGTTGGTCGGTCCCATTACCCAGCCCGCCTTGCCGTCGCGCAGATAGCGCTCGATCTCGAGCGGACGCGGCTTGTAGCCGGTGCCGCCGCAGGCATGCAGCATCTTGTCGGTGACATGGGCGACATTCTTGGCGGCGGCGAACTTGACCTGCCACATCCAGGACAGGAACTGAGCGCGCGGCAGGGCCTTCAAGTCCTTGTGGATCGACCAATCGCAATCATTGGTCACCTTGTCCATCGCCTGGGCCATCATGTAGTCGAAGGCGCGGCAGTTGTTGGTGTCGATGATCGCCTCGCCGACATAGTCCTGGATGGTCGGATAGTCGGCGACGCGCATGCCGACGTCCTTGTGGGTCTTGCTGGTGGTGTGCTTCTTGGCGATGTCGATCAACGCCATCGAAATGCCGTTCCAGCAGGCGGACGAGCATAGAAGGAAGAAAGGATCGACGCATTCGTCGTTCGAGGAAGCGCCATCGCCCTTCGGTCCAACCATGCGGTCCTTGGGAATGGTGCCATCCACCTCGATCGGTCCCGACTGGTTGCCGCGCAGGCCGAGGCCGTCCCAGTTCGAGGGATCGGCCTTCGCCTCGTTGCCCATGATCAGGAAGCAAGAGAGATCGGAGTAATTGCCGGCGAAATTCGGCGATGTGGTCTGGATGATGTACCAGTCGGCGAAACCGCCGGAGGTGGTCCATGACGCCTTCTTGCGGACTTTCCAGCCGTCCCTGGTCTCCTCGGCGCCGGAGGAGATCGGATACCAGAAATGCGAGCCGGTTTCGGGATCGGAATAAGAAAGGGTGCCGACGAGGCAGTCCTTGTCGATCCGGCGCATGATGTCCTGGATCGGCTTCGAGTCATGATGACGGAAGAGAGCGGCGGCGACGGCGCCCAGGTGCATGGTGTAGCACATGGCGGTCGAAGGGCAGCCGTAACGGGCGACGGTTTCCACCGCCATCGCGGCGGCGACATGGTTCTCGCCCATGCCGCCCAATTCCTTCGGAACGATCAGGCCAAGAAAGCCATGCTTGGCGAGAAGCTGGAAATTCTTGCGCGGATACATGAGCTTCTTGTCGCTCTCGACGGCGTTCACGCGCATGTCGGTGGCGCACAGCTCGATCAGCTTCGCTTGCAGCTTCTTCTGATGGTCGGTGAGTATCCATTGCGGGTCCCACTCGAAACCCAAGCCCCAGAACGGCTCCTTCCCCCACAGTTTGTCCGACATCTTTGCCTACCTTCCCTGGTGATTTCCGCCGTCGCCGGCGCACGTCTCCGTGCTATGAGACAAGCCCAATCCAAACCTCATTACGCCAATTCCAGACCAATTTGTCAAAAGGTTAGACGGCGAAAACTTTCTGCATGCAACGGGTCAGCAACACCGCCCTGCGTGACTATTTCATTGGCTGGCAGTGCCGGCTGCGGCAGATCGCGATGCGCGAATATGGTGGCCGGCCCCTGCCCGGCATGCGGCCGAAAGTCACTCGCAAGTCTGGCGAAGTGCTGGCGGCCGCCATCACCGTGCTGCTCATTCCCGAGCAGCCGCAAGCGAGCACCGCCTTCCTCAAGTTTCAGGTTCAGCGCAACAACGAGGCGGAGAAAGCCCAGGCAGCGGCGGTGAGCTTCCTCGGTTCGGAGTTCTATCAGCGTCCGGAAAATTTTTCCGACGAGATGACGGCGGTGTTCGGCATCGATTCGCCGGTAGCGCGAGTGATGATCGCGGCCAAGGAAGCGCTGCTCGACTTCGAACAGTTCGCACAGGCTTTCCGCATGTTCGCGCGGGTGCGGCGTCTCGGCGCGAAGGAACCGGCCCGCGAGGCAAGCCTCTGGCAAACGCGCATCTTCAATCCGCGAATTACAAATGACGCGCTGGTGGTGGGCTTCCGCCCGGATTGGAAGAATGCCGTCGCCACCCCGATGCTGGCGGGGCGTGACGCACGCTGATTCTGCTAGTATCAGCTGATCGAGTCGCGTCGGTCATGCCCTGAGAGTTTGGAATTGTTCTAAGATATTGAATTGGCTGGCTTTTACCCTTGACAGGCACGGCCTCGGCATTTATCCGACTACCCCACTCGGATAAAGGAGACTCCTATGAACCGTGGCAGGCTCATCATCGTGGCTGCCTTTGCATTGACGGCGACTGTCGCCATGGCGCGAGCCGAAGACGTGGTCACCTATGAGCTCACGCTCAGCAATCATGTCTTCAGTCCGACGGAGCTCAAGGTTCCGGCCGGCAAACCGTTCAAGATCCTGCTGCACAACAAGGACACCACTCCTGCCGAGTTCGAATCAAAACCGCTCAAGATCGAGAAGGTGGTGGCGGGATCGGCGGACATCACCGTCAATGTGCGCGCTCTTAAGCCCGGCAAGTACGAGTTCGTCGACGAGTACCATGAGGATGAGACCAAAGGGCATGTCATCGCCGAATAATCCATGATCGCCACACTCATCGTTGTTTTTCGTGAAGTGCTCGAAGCCGGGCTGATCGCCGGCATCGTTCTTGCGGCGACGCGCGGCGTTGGCGGAAGCAGGCGTTGGGTGGCGATCGGCGTCGGCGCGGGGCTTGCCGGGGCAGCGGTGGTCGCGGCCTTCACGAGCGGAATTTCTTCCGCCTTCTCTGGTGCCGGCCAGGAAGTCTTCAATGCGGCGGTGCTCGCCTTGGCGGCCGTCATGCTCACCGTCCACAATGTGTGGATGGCGCGTCACGGACGCCAGATGGCGGGCGAGATGCGCGAAGCCGGCAATGCGGTGCGCGCCGGCACCAAATCGCTGGCGGCGCTGGCGGCGGTGGTCGGCATCGCGGTTCTGCGGGAAGGATCGGAAGTGGTGCTCTTTCTCTATGGGATAGCCGCGAGCGGCGGCAGTACCGCCGTCGATTTCCTGATCGGCGGCGCTCTTGGCGTCGTCGCCGGCGTCGGCGTATCGATGCTGACCTTCCTTGGCCTGCTGATCGTACCGATCCGTCATATCTTCGTGACGACCAGCGCGATGATCGCTCTCCTGGCGGGCGGCATGGCGGCGCAAGCCGTATTTTTCCTCGAACAGGCCGGCATCTCGCGGATGATGACCGATACCGCGTGGGACAGCTCCCACATATTGTCACAGTCGAGCTGGCTTGGACGCATCCTCCACACGCTCGTCGGCTACAGCGATCAGCCGAGCGAGATGCAGGCGGTGGTCTATGTGGTGACGCTGGCGATCATCTTCGCACTGATGTGGATGATGTCGCCAAAGCGATCCGCCGAGACGCTGGCGGCATAAGTTCAGACCTTGCGATAGGCCTTGTTGAGCTGGACCATGGGGTGGTTCGGCGACATCTGGAACTTGAGCAGAAGCTCTCTCGCCATCATGTCGCGATCCTGCTGGCTGGACGGCAGCTTCACGTTCTTGGGAATGCGCACCCAGCCATTGCAGTTGCGGTCAAAGATGGCGGGCTCGCCCTCCTCATAACCCATATGCACGTCCTCGAGCCAGTTGAGGTCGTCCCAGCCCATATATTCGAGGTATCTCTTGAGGAACGGCGTGACCCGCGAATAATCGGGAAGCAGGTTGACATCGTAGCGATAGCCGATGTGCTGGCCGATCTCCTTCTCGCGCTCGGAGCCGAGACCCGCCTTGTCCTTGATGAACTGATCGACGTCCTCGATCTGCGAACCCTTGTAGCTCGATCCGGCCATGCGCATTCCCTCAATATTTATGGTAGTCGGCGCCATCCATGCCGACCGTGTAATTGGTACCGGCGAGCGGCACCTTGCACATCGCAGAGGCTTCCATGGTGAGCGCCGCCAAATCCTCGGGCTCGAGCGAATGGATATTCGTCTTGCCGCAAGCGCGCGCCAGCATCTGCGCTTCCATGGTGAGCGTGTGGAGGAAATTGTAGACACGCTCGGCCGCCTTGTCGGGGTCTAGGCGCTGGCGAAGCACCGGATCCTGCGTCGCGACGCCGACCGGACAGCGGCCGGTGTGGCAGTGATAGCAATAGCCGGCCTCGACGCCGATCTCGTTTGGAAAATCGGTGACGCCGTCGATGTGCTTGTTGCAGTTGAGCGCCATCAGCACCGAATGGCCGATGGCAATGGCGTCGGCGCCGAGCGCCAGCGCTTTGGCGACGTCGCCGCCATTGCGGATACCGCCGGCATAGACGAGCGAAATCTCGCCCTTCTTGCCGAGTTCGTCGATGGCGCGGCGCGCCTCGCGGATGGCGGCGATGCCGGGGACGCCGGTATCTTCGGTCGCGACGTGGGGTCCCGCGCCGGTGCCGCCCTCCATTGCGTCGATATAGATCGAATCCGGTCCGCATTTGACCGCCATGCGGACATCGTCATAGACGCGGGCGGCGCCGAGCTTGAGCTGGATCGGAATTTCCCAGTTGGTCGCTTCGCGGACTTCCTGGATCTTCAGAGCAAGATCGTCAGGCCCCAGCCAATCGGGATGGCGGGCGGGCGAGCGCTGATCGATGCCGGCGGGCAGCGAGCGCATCTCGGCAACCTGGTCGGTCACCTTCTGGCCCATGAGATGGCCGCCAAGCCCGACCTTGCAGCCCTGGCCGATGAAGAATTCGCAGGCATCGGCGAGACGGAGATGATGCGGGTTGAATCCGTAGCGCGACTGGATGCATTGGTAGAACCATTTCATCGAGTAACGCCGCTCGTCGGGGATCATGCCGCCCTCGCCCGAGCAGGTGGCTGAACCCGCCATGGTGGCGCCGCGGGCGAGCGCGATCTTCGCCTCGTAGGAAAGCGCGCCGAAACTCATGCCGGTGACATAGACCGGGATGTCAAGTTCCATCGGCCGCTTGGCCCTGGGACCGATGACCGTCTTGGTCTCGCACTTCTCGCGGTATCCCTCGATTACGAAGCGCGTCAGCGTCCCCGGTAGAAATGTCAGATCATCCCAATGGGGAATCTTCTTGAAGAGCGAGAATCCGCGCATGCGGTAGCGGCCGAGCTCGGACTTGATGTGGATGTCGTTGATCACCTCGGGCGTGAATATCTTGGAGGATCCAAGGATGTAGCGCTGCGACTCGGCAGGCTGCCGCGCCAGCGCCGCGAGGCCGGTGGCGGTCCGACCAGAGCCCCCGTTCCCGCGCTTGGCAACTTTCGACGGCCGCGATTTCGGCTGCAAGGCCAGCGACGGCTTAACGATCACCGGGCGGCGCGGCGATGCTATGGTCTTGGCGGTCTTTTTTCCGGCTTTCCGCGGCGGTTTCCTGGCCATGTATCCTCTTCCTATGCAAATCCCGCAGGCTTGCTACAGCACGAGCTTCTTTTCGCTGGGTTCGAGATTGTCGTAGTTCCAAAGCTGCTTGCCGGCGACGATCTTCTTGAAGTGATTGACCCCGTTCGAGGGAGAGAGGTCGTACATCTTGAGCTTGCGCGAAAGCCAGTTGCGATCGGAATCGGTGAGCGGCGCTGGCACCGCATCGACGCCGAGGCTGCGCGCTTCGCCACCCAGATAAATGGTGCCGTCATACATGGAGTCGCCGAGGTTCTTGCCGGCATTGCCGCAAATCACCATGCGGCCGCGCTGCATCATGAAACCGGTGAAGGAACCGGTGTCGCCGCCGACGATGATGTTGCCGCCCTTCTGGTCGATGCCGGTACGCGAGCCGACCGATCCCTTGCAGACAAGGTCGCCGCCGCGGATGGCAGCGCCGAACTGCGAGCCGGCGTTCTTCTCGATCAGTATGGTGCCGGCGAGCATGTTCTCCCCGCACGCCCAGCCGACGCGGCCCTTGATCTTCACATTCGGCCCATCGAGGAGGCCGCAGGCGAAGTAGCCGCAGGAACCCTCGATATAAAGGTTCAGGCGGTTGAGGATGCCGACGGCGATCGAGTGCTTGGCGCCCGGGTTCTTGAGGACGATGGTGCCGTAACCGCGATTGATCAGATCGCGGAGATTGGCGTTGATCTGGCGCGTGTCGAGGCCCTCGCAATCGATTTCGCCGCGCCTGTTGAAATCAACGTCCGGCGCATCGGGATAGCCGTAGCCGACGTTCTCCTCGGTGATGTCAAAGAAGCGCTGCTGGGTGCGTCCGCGCAATCCCTCGGTATGCATCCCAAGGTCATGGGAGACATGCGGCCCCTTCGCGGTGACTATGCCCGCCATACGCGAACCTCCTCTTCGTAAGGATCCCAGGTATCGATCTCGTGGTGGATGACGGCACGGATCGCCACTTCCTCCGACGCAAGCGCCACGAGGTCGTCGCTCTCGAACAGCACCATCGGCTTGGCGGCCATAGTGTCCTTGGCCATGCCGAGCTCTTCCTTGGTCGAGACGAGGTAGGTGAAGACGCCGTCGATGTCGCGGATCGAAGACTTGAGGGAGTCTTCGAGGGTCGAGCCGTTCTCCAGATTGTAGGCGGTATAGACCGCTAGCAGCTCGGAATCGCAGTTCGACATGAAGCGATGGCCGCGGCGCTCGAACTCGCGGCGCATCATCCAGTAGTTGGTGATCTGTCCGTTATGGACGACTGCGATGTCGTTATAGGGATAGGCCCAATAGGGATGCGCCGAACGGATATCGACATCCGACTCAGTCGCCATGCGGGTGTGGCCAATTCCGTGGGTGCCTTTGAACTTGCGCAAGGAATATTGATCGGCGACGCGGGCGGCGTCGCCGAGGTCCTTGACGAGCTCGAGCGCATTGCCCATCGACAGAATCTCGGTCCCTTCGACATCCTCGACATAATCGGCGAGCTTCTTCATGTCGCCGTCGTGATGGATCCGGTAGCGAAAGGCGTATTCGGTCGCATCGTCCTTGCCGATGACCTCGACTCCGAGGGCGGCGAGGCGCTCCTCGACCTTGGCGCGGCGGCGTTTCACTTCCTCATGAATGTCGAAGCCTTTCGCCATGTCTTCCTGTTCGGCGACCTTGAACCGCATGATGAATTCATTACGCCCGGGCGTTCCATAGATGGCGTAGCCAGTCGAATCGGGGCCGCGATGCTTCAGCGATTGCAGCATCGCGGTCATTTCCTGGCCGATGTTACCGGCGCCGTTGCGATGGATCAGTCCGGCGATTCCGCACATATAAGCCTCCTTAGGGCAGGCAGTTCAGATACATATTGAGATCCCACTCGGTCGACGTGTGGAGAAAACGCTCCCACTCATCGCGCTTGTATTCGTCATAAAGCCGGTACATCTCGCCGGGGAGCGCTGATTTGATGACGTCATCCTTCTTCAGCGCCTCGAGCGCGTCTCCCAAAGTCATCGGCAGCTTCTTTACCTGCTTGCCGGCTTCCATCGCCTGGTAGATGTTGCGCTCCTCGGGCTTGCCCGGATCGATCTTGTTCTTCAAGCCATCGTCCATCGCCTTCAGGATAGCAGCGGCCATCAGATGCGGGTTCACCATCGCGTCGACGGCGCGATATTCGAAGCGGCCGGGTGCCGATATGCGCAAGCCGGTGGTGCGGTTCTGGAAACCCCAATCGGCAAAGACCGGCGCCCAGAAACCGGTGTCCCACAGGCGGCGGTAGGAGTTCACCGTCGAGCAGCCGATGGCCGTCAGGCCGCCCAAGTGCTTGACAATGCCGCCAATGGCATTGAGACCGGTCTTACCGGGCAGCTGTATGTCGTCGGTGTCGGGCATGAAGGTATTGGTGCCGCCGCGGCGATACATGTAGTTTTCTTCGAGTCCGGGCAGGTTCTTGCGATCGTTGCCGAGCGCCTTGAATTCATCCTTGCCGCCTTTCCACAGCGAAATGTTGTGGTGGCAGCCGTTCGCCGACACGCCCATGAAGGGCTTGCACATGAAGCAGGCGATGATGTTGAACTCGCGAGCCACCTGGGCGCAGATCTGGCGATAGGTCGATAGCCGATCGGCGGTCCGCAAGGCGTCGTCATAGGTGAAGTTGAGTTCGAGCTGGCCGGGCGAATCCTCATGATCGCCCTGGATCATGTCGAGGCCCATCCGCCGGCAATAATCGATGACCCGCATATAGACGGGCCGCAGGCTCTCGAACTGGTCGATGTGATAGCAATAAGGCTTGGAGTAACCGCCGTCCGGATTGCCGTTGTCGTCCTTCTTGAGCCACATCATCTCGGGCTCGGTGCCGTGCCGCAGCCGCAACCCATGATCCCTCTCGAACTGATCGTGGATGCGGCGAAGGTTGCCGCGGCAGTCGGCGGTGAGGTAGGCGCCGGCGTTCTCGCGCTCCTCGCGATTGCGGAAAAGCGTGCAGAACATGCGGGCGACGCGCTTGTCCCAGGGAAGCTGCATAAAGGTCTCGGGCTCCGGCACGCCGACGAGTTCGGCGGCTTCCGGTCCGTAGCCCAGATATTCGCCGCGCCGGTTGAGGAACAGATTCACGGTGGCGCCATAGACGAGCTGGAAGCCGCCATTGGCGACATTCTCCCAATGGTCGGCGGGGATGCCCTTGCCCATGATGCGGCCGGTCACCGAGATGAATTGCAGATAGAGATACTCGATGCCGAGCGCGTCGATCTTCTTGCGGACCTGTTTGATGAGATCGTCGCGGCCGTCAGTCTTGATGAATTTTTCGTAGTCGGTAGCCATCGGCGTCCTTCCCTCTTTCACCTTTGTCATTGCCAGGCTTGTCGCGGCAACCCGTTGTGCCGTGCGCCTGGTTTTCGAGTTTCATGCACTATGGTTCCCCGGGACAAGTCCGGGGATGATTGGATATCAACTCCATGGGAACGGGCTGTTCGACACGGGGTGAAGCTTACCCTCGGCGTAGCGCGAAAACCGGAACGGCTCCAGCAGTCGCGATTTCTCGCCGCAAATCTCCTGGGCGGCGAGCTTGCCGACGCCGATCATCTTGTATCCGTGATTGGAATCGGCAATCACATAGACGTTCTGGCGAAAGACGTCGAAGACTGGGAAGTTATCGGGCGTGAAGCAGCCGAGGCCGCCCGATCGCTCATCCTTCTTGTAGATCGAGATCTTCCCCTCAAAGCGCTTCTGGCAATGGGCGAGCATCGAGCACCATGTCTCGATGAACGTATCGCCGACAATGAAGTCGGGAGAATCCGGCCCGTAGGGGTCGATCGCCACGTCGTCAGGATCTCCTTCGACCTTGTATGGCGAAGCGCCGCCCTGCACGCCGCCGAAATTGAAATCCGGCTTGTAGTAAAGGCCCCACAGCTTGTCGATAAGGAGCCTGCCGTCGACATCGGAATAAAGCGGCGCATCGGTATCGACATGGATGACCGGCGGCATCTTGCCGTCATTGGTCTTGTGCATGTTGGGATCGACGCCGAGCGTGCCCTCCTCGAGGCACCAGTATTTCCACATGCGCACATTGTCGTGCATCTTGCCGTCGCGCCCCTTGATCGAGACGTTGCGCGGCAGTTCCAGCATGTTCCAGACCTGATTGACCCAGGGACCGACGCCGACCACCACATAGTCGCAAGCGATCTTGCCCTTGTTGGTGTTGATCGCCGTGACGGCGGATGAATTGCCGCCGAACTCGAAGCCCTTCACTTCGACGCCGGTCATGATGCGCACGCCCTCGGCTTCCGCCTTGGAGGCGAGGCCATAGATCGATGCGGTGTTGTTGGCGTAGCCGCCCTTCTTCTCGTGGAGGACGGAGGTGATGTTCTTGGCCTGCCAATCGTCGAACAGGCCCTTCATGTATTTGGTCGAATCCTTCTCGCCCTCGATGAAGCTGGAGGAATAGCCGATCCCCTTCTGCTGGTCGTAGATGGTGCCGACCTGCTCGTGCATCACCTCGGGGCTGATCTGCATGTAGCCGACCGGATTATAGGAATATGCCTTGGGGTCGCTTTCCCACACCTCGACGCAATGAGCCATGAGCTCGCGCATCGCCGGCTGGTAGTAGTTGTTGCGCACCACCCCGCAGGCGATGCCCGACGCGCCGGCGGCGATCGATGTCTTGTCGACAACGAGGATGTCCCTCCCCGAGCCCTTGCCGGTTTCCTTGAGTTTCAGCGCCAGGTGGTAGGCGGTGCTCAGTCCATGAATGCCCGCGCCAATGATTGCGTATTTGACGCCCGAGGGGACCGCCATGCCTCAAATCTCCCGCCTGCCTGCTCAAAAGCCTTGAGAATTGCCGTATAATGATCCACAAAAGCAGACCGATTGCAAACCAATTTTTCCCAATTTGGACCAATGAACGAGACCAGCCAGACGCTCGATCCCGAAGAAGCAAAGATACGCGCCGCCAGTCGCGCTGCGGGGGATGATGCGCCGTTCATCGGCGGGCGCGGCGCCAAGTCGATCGTCTCGCGACTGCGCCGCGCCATCGAGATGGGCGTCTATGCCGACGGCGACCAGCTTCCCCCGGAACGCCAGCTGGCGGTCACCTTCGGAACCGCGCGGTCAACTATCCGCAAGGCGCTCGATGAACTCGAGCGCAAGAGCCTGGTCGTCCGCCGGGTGGGATCGGGCACCTTCGTCAATTACCAAGGCCCGATCCTCGACTCGATGGCCGACGTCACGGATCTCATTTCGCCTCTGCAGCTCATCGAAGCGCGCCTGTCGATCGAGCCGGCGATGACGAAGCTTGCGGCGCTGCATGCCTCTACCCGCGACCTCGGCGCCATGGAGAAGGTGCTGCTGGCGCTCGAAGATTCATCCGACGACCAGGATGCCTTCACCAGGCTCGATTCGGAATTTCATCTCGGCATCGCACGGTGCTCGCGAAATCCGTTGCTGTTCCGGCTCTACCAGCAAGTCAATACGGTGCGGGCCCATGCGCAATGGGAGCAGATGAAGCAGATCATCCTCTCGAAGGACAAGATGGCGGTCTACAACACCCAGCACCGCGCGATTTTCGCAGCACTGACGCAGCGCGATTCGCAGGCCGCGGCCGACCTCATCGCCCGGCATCTCGAGACGGCGCGGCAAGATCTCGTCGGCGCTGACAGCATCTGATGCTCGATCGTTACGGTTGATTTGAAAGACCGTTGATGCCGATCTTCCAGATCGATCACCTCACCACCTATCGCTACAGCCGCGCCGTCCGCTTCGGCGAACATCGCATGATGCTGAGGCCACGGGAAAGCTACGATCAGCGCTTGATCGAGGCGATGCTGACGATCACCCCCGAACCCATCAGCCTAAGATGGACGAACGACGTGTTCGGAAATGCCATCGCGGTCGTCAATTTCGATGCGAAAGCCGAGGAACTGGTTTTCAAGAGCAACATCACCGTCGAACACTCGCCGCTCAACGCTCCCGACTTCATGATCGATGACGCAGCGCTTAACTACCCTTTTGTATATCCTCCGGACGAAGCCCCGGACCTCGAACCTTGGACTGCCATCGGTGACAGCGAAAGCAATTCCGAAGTCGATTCTTGGACACAGCAATTCCTGCAAGAGCAACGGTCCATCGAGACGGGCCGTTTGCTGATGACGATCACCAACGCTTTCCAGCACAGTGGGATCCGAAGCTTGGAATTCACGTGACTTGAAGTCGCGGC